>Ga0307958_1000097_pt1 | contig 53208 bp, 50 predicted proteins | sample OrgLakmetagen492_FD_201826 | JGI IMG/M metagenome (GOLD analysis project Ga0307958, IMG submission 201826) | Saline water microbial communities from Organic Lake, Antarctica - #492 | ecosystem: Environmental > Aquatic > Non-marine Saline and Alkaline > Saline | place: Antarctica: Organic Lake... | reverse complement strand
TAGACTGATCTCGTGTTTCATCTGGCGCTTCGGTAATTTGGTAAGTAATGTCCTGAAGCGTTTGCGTTCTCATCTTGCTTTTATTGAATATACTGTAGGCATCCAGGCTAAAATTCCCTCCCAGCTCCTGAGAAAGACTGGCCGCTCCGAAATCATTTTTATTAAACACAAAATCATCTTCTCTTAAGAACTGAGCAAAATCATCGGAATACAATCTGGAATACGCGCCCTGATCTTCCAGAGCTAAAGCCATCCCTCCTTCAAAATCTAAGTAATCTTGCATACTAAAGGACTTCTGTCCAGTATTATTGAAGTCGCCAATGGCGTTGACGGCAGTTTTTGGACTATAGTAAAACAACTTGGGATGTAGCAAATACCTGTCCTCTATTCCTGCTCCCGCTTCGATGTCTCCAAAGACAAATTTCTTCATCCCCTCTTTTAGTTTGATGTTGAGAGCCATCTTATCACTGTCTTCAAGACCTTTAAGGAAAGCTACTTCGCTGTAATTGTCCAGAGCTTCCACTTCATCCACCGCATCGGCGGGAATATTGTTAACGCCAAGTTTTTCATCTCCCGTAAAGAAAGCTTTACCATCCACCATAAGTTTGGTTACCGGTTTGCCGTTGACGGTCACGTTCCCTTCGCGGTCCACTTCTATACCGGGTAGTTTCTTAAGAATATCGCGTAGCTTCCGTTCCTCTCCAGTTTTAAATTGATCGGTCCTGTAAGTAATGGTATCTTCTTTTACAATCACCGCCATTTGTTGCTCAATAAGGATTTCTTCAAGACTTTCAGTAGATTCCACCATGATATAGTCCTTAGTAAGGTCTTCAGAAAGTTGAAGTGTATCCATGATTTTCTTAAACCCCAGATGCGTTACTTCTATAAGATAGGGCTGCTTGCTTTCCAGCTTCAATCTATATTCTCCCTTGGAACTGCTAATGCTAAATTTAATCTGTGCATTAACTTCTTGTAATGGCGTAGCAATCACGTTGGTATTGACTAGGGGATTTTGAAGACTATCGGTGATAAAGCCATCGATTTGGATGGATTGGGCAGATGAAAGGGCTATTGTAAATAAGAGGATGGAAAGTGTCGCTAGCAATTTTGTCATAAAAGCTTGAAGATTTTTTTAAATTAATTATTAATAGATTCTCTAAAGTAACCAACTTTACGATCGATAACTAAATAAAACTGTTCGGAAGAAAGGGCTTCATCAGACTTAGGCTCTTCGATTTTTATAGTTTCATCTTTAATTTGTTCTAAAGTATAAATTGTATTTTGAAGTCTTAGTTGTATAACCAGACCGGGTAAACCAACAGCACCCATTGGCCCATGTGAAATAGAAATATCTGGACAAAACCAAGCTTCAATTTCCTTTTCTTTTACACCCTTAGACCCAATAAATTTTCGTGTAGTTACAGCTTTTATAACTTCGTAGCCACCTATAGTTTTCTTTTCATTTTTAATTTCCCAATTAGGTAATTCATCAAATTTTACAGAGAAAGCTTTATTCATAAACTTAGTATCCAATTGTAAATAAGATTTTTCAGAATCGTAAAACCAGTTGTCATTTGCATAACTCATAGCTTTAGCAATACTTACAACTTGTATATTCTTTGATTCATTTACAAGATTCTCTGATTTTTCAAAAAAAGATTTGTTACTATTGACTACAAGTTTAAATTCAAATTTTATAAGTTCATTTTCAACATTCCTCATCAATTCTTTTACATCACCAATTTTGATTGATTTGTAATCAATATTAGCAGAAGGTTTATAAATGTAAGTTTGCTGAGCAATAGAAAGATTATAAACCAGAAGTGATAGAAGAAAATATTTATAAAACATAATATTGAATTGAGAACAAATATAACTAAACTGTTAGTTTTATAATGATTCACTTAAAAAAAGTTATCGATAAGGCTATTGACTTAAAAACTCCTTTTTAGATATACTTTTATTAACTTCAGGTGAGTCGATAGTAAACTTTTTATCATTTAAATTGACATCAAATCCATAGGTCAATTTAAATTACTAGTGCATTAGTCTTTTTTCTCTATCATGTACTTCAGCTGTCCAAAAATATCTGCTGATAAAATTTATCGCTAATTTTTTAAACAACTATACTATTACTAAGGTTTGTATTGATATTTATATGTCTTTCTTTAGCGAACAATGAAGATATAACGTGTGACGCTCTATAATTTAAGTCACACTTTTAAAAATTTCATCTTCACACTAATGAGTGTGAATAATAAAATTATGATTGAGCCGATAGCTAATTAAATTTCTTTCTAGAACCTCTCATAAAATCTGTAAATTCTTTTAAAGTCATTGGTTCATAATCTGGAATGATCACTTTCTTTTGTTTTGAAAAATCAATATTGACAAATTCAAAACTTGCATAAGCTTCGCCAGACTTGTTAAATTCCTTAGTTGATATGACAAGACCTGGCAAACCCGAAGAGTAAGACGGCCCTATACTTAACGGGATTTCAGGTGCAAACCAGGCTTCTGTTTTAATATTTCCATCTTCATCAAATTCAATAGCTTTTCTACATGTATAGCCTTTGATCAATTTTTTTTCATCAACTATTTTCCATTTTTTAGTTAATTTCTCTTTTATCAAAAAGTGTTGTCCGTTTATTCTACTGTAGTCATAACTTATTTCATTCTTAAAATCAATATAAGTTTGTGGCAATAATGTAATCAATGGTTTATAAGTAATTGATTCATCATCTACAATCATCTTTTCTTCAATTTTAAACACACTTTTAGAACCATCAAAAATTAAAATAAAAGGGAATTTCTCTGTCATTTTAAATAACTCATATCCAGGTGTTTTTTCTTTAATTTTATTATTATCAGATGTATACTCTTCTATAAAATTTATATACCTGTATTCTATTTTAGCTTGATTTTGACTAAAACTTATGATTGTAGAAAATAATATAAAAATAAGTAATAATATTTTTTTTATCATTTGAAAAAAATTTAGCCCCACATTAGTGAGGCTTAGTTATTATAGGCAATGTGCTTGATAATACGTATCAGTTGCAGCATAAGCAATTGCAGCACACCTCGTCGTATTTTCTCCACCAACTGCATTAGCCGCACTTGTTCCAAAAGCCCAAGCTTCATCCATACATGAATTAATAGCTTCACTAATTTTGGCTTCTTTGATTTCAGCATTATCAGCACTCATTCCCAATGCAAAAACACTAAATACGATTGTTAATACAACTTTTTTAATAATTTCGATGTTTTATTTCATTTTAAATTTTAATTTGTTTGGTTGCTTTAGAACCAACACTCAGCTCAAGGCTGTAAGCATCTTCATGAAAAATTCGTATCATTGCGATTCGTTCGAGATATGAATTTTCATGTCTTAGTTTGTGGAGCGCTTTTCATCCCGAAAAGCGCTCCCTTTTTTTCTGGCTAGAAGAACACTTTCATAGTTTTTATTATTTACTTCGAATCTAAAAAAAAAACGGTAGCGTATAAATACAATTGTTAAATTTCAAGCTTATAGTGAAATTTACGGTTTTACCGTAACACAATTACGGTAAAACCGTACATTTTAGCAAGAATAATGAAATTTTTAAGGCCAAAATCATAAAAAGCAATTATAGTGAAATAATTGAAAAATTCTATCACACTCCTCTTTCTTTAAAGAATTCATTTTTTATAAGGCTGTGGGTCTCTTACAGCTTCAATCTATATTCTCCCTTGGAACTGCTAATGCTAAATTTAATCTGTGCATTAGTTTCCTTCAAAGGCGTAGCAATCACGTTGGTATTGACTAGGGGATTTTGAAGACTATCGGTAATAAAACCGTCGAGTTGGATGGATTGGGCAGATGTTACACCTATGAATAGTATAAAGATGAGTAATGAAGGAAAAAGTTTTGGCATAAATAGATAACAAATAGAATCTTATGAATAAAAGTCTTAAAATTTTCTAATCAATCTTAATATTTAACTCATCAAGCTAAAATAAATTGAAATTAATTTCAATTATTGAACTCTGAGTTTCTACTTAGTTTTTTAAAATTTGTTTCACTTATTATTTCACCTTCCTGTGGCTCTTCAATTTGTAAAAGATTATCCAAAACTTTAATTTTTTCAGCTTTTAGAATATAACCATAATCCCAGTTAACATTTAATTCAATAATCAAACCGGGAAGTCCACGATATCCAAGTGGACCAAATGGATAATTTAAATCTGTGGCAAACCAAGCAATGATTTCTCTATTTTGAGCTTTGTTATTTTCATTACCGACATTAAATTCTAAAGTTGCCTTTCGGCATTGGTAGCCAGATATTGATTTTTTTTCATTAGAAATATTCCATTGTAACTGATGAAAATCACTAATGATTTTATAAAGTTTACCAAAAGCATTTGTCTGTTCTATAAAGATGTTTTGTTTAACATCAGAAAAAAACACACCTTTAGAATTTGCTAAACTTAACATCATTATTAAAATTCGTTGAGATTGGCCATCATTAGATACCTTTTCTTCTAATTTATATAATGACTCATTAGGTGTAGCTTTTAAAATGAAATCAAGCTTAGGAAGCTGACGTTTAGATTTTGACAAAATTTCTCCCATTAAATTGCCCGGAATTTCTTTCTTGAAATTCGATTGATACTTATAAATCACTTCAATGTTTTCCTGTGCAAAACATTGAAGTGAAAAAAGTAAAATAAATATAATTTTCATTATACGCTATCTAGCAAGCATTAAGAGAGAATAATCTCTTCCGTTAATACAAGCATCATAAACAAAATCTGTAACGTCATAAACGGTACCTTCATCAAATCCTAAATTTTGAGCATCTGTCCTTGCATTCCATGCTTCAGCAGCACAGTCTCTAAATTCAATACTCCTAGAGTGTGTAAAACTACTTAAACTTAAAGTCATCGTTCCTAAAGCGATAATTGAAAATACTTTTTTCATGATATTAATTTTTAAAAATATAATTATACTTCTATTGTTATAAATCGAGTCTCAGCTCAAAGGCTGTAAACCTCTTCATGAAAAATTCGTATTTTTGCATTGCACGCGAGATATGAATTTTCATGTCTTTAATTTGTGGAGCGCTTTTCATTCCGAAAAGTGCTCCCTTTTTTTCTAATTAGAAGAACTCTATCATATTTTCTTAAATTACTATTTATTGCTCCAAACGCAAAAAGATAAAACGCTAGCGCTTAAGAACAGATGTTAAAATTTAAGTTATAAGTAACATTTACGGTTTTACCGTAACACAATTATGGTTAAACCGTACTTTAAGCAAGAATAATGAAATTTTAAGACTAAAATCATAAAAAGCAATTATAGTGAAGTTATTTGAAAGAATCTATTACACTCCTCTTTCTTTAATGAATTCACTTTTACAAGGTTGTGAGCCTCTTCCAGCTTCAGCCTATACTCTCCTTTAGAACTGCTAATGCTAAACTTAATCTATACATTAGTCTCCTGCAAGGGCGTAGCAATCACATTGGTAGTGGCTAACGGGTTTTTAAGACTATCGGTAATAATACGTGAAATTCGATAAACGAAGTAGTTACTGGTACTATATACAATGTTTTCCCTAAACTTGACTTATAAACTCTCCACCTGAGATTTTATAATTTTGGTAATCTCCGTCGTGGATTTGTGGTTTGTATCCACACCCAAACAAGCTTTATTATAAGGTCCATAGGTATCTGTACCGGTGACACTGAACAGACCAATAGTTGGTGTACTGGAAGCTACAGCTAGATGCATAATGCCACAATCCCCTGTTATAAATACAGTGGTCTGGGAAATAAACGAAGCCAGTTCCCTAATGTTTTTACTGTAAAAAGCCGGGATCTCAAAATCCAAGGAAGATACATTCTCAACCGGCAAAGCTTCAATAATGTTATAACCTGGAAACTCGTTCTTTAAATCTTTATAGAATCTTTTCCACCATGATTTTTGAAAGCATTTTTCACCTGTCGCAAAAGTATACAAGCACAGGGTCGGTTTTTTGAAGTCTGCAAACTGAGACAGGATTTTTCGGCCTTCCTTCAATTCTTCATCAGTTAATTTAAGTTCTAAATCAGGTATTGGATTTGCTGTTAAGGGTTGCCTCAAATAGTGGCGTAAACTGTAAATTGGATATTTTGAAATATGTGCTACATCTTCAGCTTTTAAAATATTTAGCTCTCGCTCAAAACCAAAGAACTTATGATTAGCCCTTGCGACCTTTGTTGATAAACGCCCAGAAGATGAAGAAGCTTCAGCGTTGATAACTAAGTCGTATTTTTTTTGCCTGAGCTTAATCCAAGCATATAAATACTTATTTAGCTGTTTGAAATGCTTTTTGGGCAAACTGATGATTTGATCCACATAATCATAGTTCTGATACAGAATACCTCCCAAATTACCCTTCAGAAATAAGTCAATGGTTGCTTCAGGAAACTGCTCATGAACTTCTTTTATTAAAGGGGTAATAAGTAATTGATTACCAAGTCGGTGGTTGGGACGCGTAATTAAAATACGTTGAATAGATGCTTGACTTGAGAGGCTAATGCTTTGCTGGTCCAATAGAGCTTTAGTTATTGATTTAGTAGCCTTTCTTCGGAAAACATTAATCGATTGTTTAAAACCCATTGCTTTTTTTGAATTTAAAATGTAAATTAAAGTCTTTTTTAAAAGATTCTTAAAATATTTGATTATTAATTTAAAGTTGTTTTGATCTAGCTTTTTATAAGTAAAGCTGATGCTGCTACAGCAGTTTAAAAAATTCATGAATCATTTCACATCAATTATGATTCTAAAGGTGTTGGCCAAGGGTGGAGGTGTTTAAATTGTAAATTGGCTTTAGACTCTTATAAACTTATCGCATAATTAGCTATTTTGATGGGTATAATTTGTAGAAGCCTACATCATAGCCTAACTTTACTCAAAAATTTATACCATGAAATACCTGGCCTTTTTATTTGTATCCCTACTGCTTGTTGTAGGTTGTCAATCTAAGAAAGAAAACAAAGATGATAATGAGACTGAAGTCACTTCTGAAATCAATCAAGATAAATCCTTAAGCCTACTGGAGGAGATCGCTTATGCCAATGGCTACGAAAATTGGTCTAAAGTAGATTCCATCAGTTATACCTTCAATGCACAAAGTGGAGAAAATATATCTAGCAGGTCCTGGACCTGGAAGCCAAAAACTGGTGAGGTGAGAATGTCTACACAAGACACCACCCTCACCTATAAAAGCAACGATTTTGATGAGGAAATCGCCTTCGCAGATCGCGGGTTTGTAAATGATAAGTACTGGTTATTATTTCCTTATCATTTAGTTTGGGATGATAATTTTGATCATGAAGTCACAGAGCAGGTGGAAGCTCCAATTTCTGGTGAACTAATGCAGAAAATTGCGATTAGTTACAAAAACGAAGCCGGCTACACCCCTGGAGATACCTATCATATTTACGTAGATAAAGATAAGATGATACAAGAATGGTCCTATACTCCAAGTGGAAGTGACCAACCAAGACTTTCCACCACCTGGGAAGATTATGATGACTTCAAAGGACTTAAGATCTCCAGAATGCATAAAACCAAGGACGGAAGCTTTAAAATATTTTTTACAGATATCGAGGTTTACTAACATATGAACTATACCAATTCCAAAACATTTGCTGAGGAACAAGATCAAAAGGATCCCTTAAGACGCTTTAGAGATGAATTTCATTTCCCTGTCGATTCTAAGGGATCACCAAAAATTTACTTGTGTGGAAATTCACTGGGTCTTCAGCCCAAACAAACTCAGGCCTACGTTCAACAGGAACTGGACGATTGGGCTAAGTTTGGTGTGGAGGGACATACCGATGCCAAAATACCCTGGTTGACTTCTCACGAAGATTTATCTTCGCCCATGGCCAAAATTGTTGGAGCTAAGCCCGAAGAGGTGGTTATCATGAATACGCTTACGGTTAATCTTCACCTCATGATGGTGTCCTTCTACCAGCCAAGTCCCAAAAAGTTCAAAATTCTCATTGAAAGTGATGCTTTCCCGTCTGATAAATACGCGGTAGAATCTCAATTAAAATTTCACAATATTGATCCCAAAGAAGGATTGATTCTTTGGAAGCCCAGACCAGGAGAGCACTTATGTCGACAGGAGGACTTCGAAGATTTGCTTGACAAACATAAAGACGAACTGGCTTTGGTGATGGTAGGAAGCACCAATTATTATTCTGGACAAGCCTATGACCTCAAGCAAATAGGTAAACGCTGTCAAGAAGAACACATTATTTTTGGAGTGGATCTAGCTCACGGGGCTGGGAATATTCAACCTAATTTACACACTATTGGTGCAGACTTTGCCGTCTGGTGTACCTATAAATATTTAAATTCTGGCCCAGGCAGCTTGGGAGGCTGCTTTGTCCATGAAAGACATTTAAAAAATAAGTCCCTCAATAGATTTGTAGGCTGGTGGGGACATCAAAAAAATTCACGTTTTAATATGAGGGTAGATTTTGATCCCACCCCGACTGCTGATGGCTGGCAATTGAGCAATCCACCAATTTTATCTCTAGCCGGCACCCGTTCTTCATTATCCCTTTTTGAAGAGGCCGGATTTGAAAAATTGCGAGAAAAATCCATCAAACTTACGGGTTTTCTTGAATTTCTTATCGATGAACTCCAAAACGATGGTATTTCAATTTTAACCCCACGTGCTCCAGAAGAGCGCGGCTGCCAATTGTCTATTCAAATGAAAAACGCCAGGCGCTCTTTATTTGACGAACTCACAAAAAAAGGGGTGGTGGCAGATTGGCGAGAACCGGATGTGATACGGATAGCTCCAACACCACTCTACAATTCGTTTACCGATATTTATAATTTTGTACAACGATTAAAACACTGTCTAAATGACTAATAAAGAACATATTCTCATCATCGGCGCTGGACTCTGCGGATCTCTATTAGCCTTACGTTTGACCCAGTTGGGCTATCAGGTTACTTTAACCGAAAAAAGAGCAGATCTGCGTAAAGCCAACTTGGCAGCAGGGCGTTCTATCAACTTGGCTTTATCGAACCGCGGATTGAAGGGTTTGAAATTGGTAGGTCTGGAAAAAGAAGTAGAAAATCTGTGCATTCCCATGCATGGACGAATGCTTCATGACATAGATGGACAGAGTCAACTTTCCAAATATAGCGGCAGAAATGGAGAGTACATTAATTCTATTTCCAGAACCGGGCTGAATGCCTTGCTTTTGGACAAGCTAGAAACTTACCCTAATGTGGAACTTAAATTTGAAGACACATGTACTCACGTTGACTTAAAGCAAGCCCAAGCGAAATTTAAATCAGCACAGAATAATTCAGAATACACGTTGGAAGCCGATTTTATTATCGGTACCGATGGTGCAGGGTCTATAGTGAGAAAGCAGATGGAAAAAGAACAGGGCTTTCTCTTTAGTCATTCTCAGGATTTTTTGACACACGGTTATAAAGAATTGACTTTTCCTGCTTCCAAAGATGGAGATTACACAACAGAAAAGGGAGCACTTCACATCTGGCCCAGAGGTGAAAACATGTTAATCGCTTTACCTAATATGGATCATAGCTTTACGGTCACTCTCTTTCTCGCGTATGAGGGAGGAAAATATAATTTCAACAACCTGACCACAGAAGCAATTGTAGAAGAATATTTCCAGAAAGTATACCCGGATGCTTATGCGCTTATGCCAGAATTAAAAACAGAATTTTTTAAAAATCCTACAGCACCCCTAGGAACTATAAGATGTACCCCATGGACCTATGGTAAAACCTTATTGATGGGCGATGCTTCCCATGCTATTGTCCCTTTTTACGGCCAGGGCATGAATGCCTCCTTTGAAGATGTGGTAGAGTTTGACAAAGTTTTATCGGATTCTGACTATCATCTAGAAAAAGCGATTTCAGATTTCAGTCAACATAGAAAACCTGACGCCGATGCGATAGCTGATTTAGCTTTAGATAATTTTCATGAAATGAAGTCTCACACTGCCGATGAAGTATTTCTGGAAAAACGACAGCTGGAATTAGAATTTGAAAGTCAGTTTCCCAACGACTACTTTTCCAAATATTCATTGGTCACCTTTAGAGAAGATATTCCTTACTCCAAAGCCATAAGCCAGGGAAGAGCACAAGATTTAGTCATCCAGGAAATGTTGAGAAAAAATATCTTCAAAACTGAAATGAGTCTAGAAGAAAAATTAAATTTGGTGCTTGATATTTCAAGAAAAGCAGAACAAAACGAATTGATTTTCGACCTATAATTTAACGCCATGATACTACTCGACGGTAAAGCAGTTTCTAAAGAAATCTTAAAAAAGGTAAAATCAGATATTGATCATTATATCGACAAGAAACACCTGGGATATAACTTATCCAGACCTAGTATTGCTATTGTGATGGTTGGGCACAATGCCGCTAGTGAATCTTATGTAAGAGGTAAGATTAAAGCGTGCGAACGTGCAGAGATCAATCATAAAATTATCCGTTTTGAAGATACTATTTCCACATTTGATTTGATTTCTGAAATTAAGATTTTAAATAAATCTCACTTTGATGGTTTTATCGTTCAGCTACCGCTCCCTGATCATATTGACCCAAAACCGATTATCAACGAAATAAGTGCTTACAAAGATATTGACGGCTTTCACCCGCTGAATTTTGGAAAAATGGCTCTAGGCCAAAAGTCCATGCGGCCTGCCACTGCCTACGGAATCTTAAAGCTGCTTGAATATTATGATATTACCACCAAAAGTCAACACGTAGTGGTGATTGGTCGGTCCAACATTGTTGGCAAACCGATTGCTATCATGCTTGGTAACGATTTTGAGGTGGGCCGTTCTACAGTTACCTCCTGCGATATCAATACACCGAAGGAATTACTGAAGGAAGAATCCAAAAAAGCCGATATTGTTATAATAGCCGTGGGGCAGCCCGGTTTTTTGACCCCGGACATGATTAAGGAAGGGGCTGTGGTCATCGATGTTGGCATCAACAGATTGGAAACAGGAAAATTGGTGGGCGATTGCGATTTTGAAGCATTATCAAAAAAAGCGGGATACCTCACCCCCGTTCCTGGAGGAGTTGGACCGATGACAATAGCTGGTTTAATTCTCAATACCTTCGAAGCCTGGAAGATGAAAAATTTAATTGAGGACTAATCTTGTAATTTGCTACTTTTGGAGTAGTCCCAGATCACGTTTACCATATTTAGACTTATCTGCTGACTAAAGCTTATGTATATTCATCTCCCAAAAAAGATCTCCTAATGAAAAGAAAGCTTAGAATAAATGGACATTCTCACCTTCTTCCTTATCCAGAGGAGATCCCAGACTTCATGCGTGAAAAAGAAATCTTTTGGATTGATGAAGATAAAAAATTCATGCTTCAAAAAGGCTGGAAACGTCCTGTAACCGATTCGAGTTTTTTCTTAAATGAAAAACTGGAATGGATGGAGCGCTACAAAATAGACCATGCGGTTGTGCTCAATTTATCGCAACTCTACGGCAACGGACTACGGGTGGAAGAAATGAAAAAAGCCCTGCGTTTTCAAAATGATTTCAATGCTAAAGTGCAGCACAACCATCCCAAAAAATTCACCTCTGGATTTGTGGTACACCCAGGATTTGTGCGAGGTGCTTTATGGGAAATAGAGCGCTGTGTGGAGGAGCTAGGCCTTAGTCTTTTGTGTTTACCAACCCATTACATGGACAGTATTGGAACCTGGCGCTGTATTTTTGATGAAGAAAATGAACCGATTTTTGAATTGGCCAGCCAATATAATTTAGCTGTTGAAATTCACCCTTATGATGGAGAAAAATTTATAAAATTAGAAAATACCTCCTGGCGTTTTCACCTCATCTGGATGTTGGCACAATGTGCCGATGCCTATCACTTTTTAACTTTAAATGGTTATCCGGATAAATATCCAAATATGCGCGTGTGTTTTGCTCATGGCGGTCAGCTGGCCCAAATTAACCTTGGAAGACGCATACAAGGTTTTGATGGTAGACCGGATTTGTTTGAGGGGAAAGTTCACCCAAGAAAGTCTGTAGGCCATAAAAATATCTTCTTTGACACTTTAGTTCACGATACACGATCGCTTAAAATGCTATTGGAGAATCAAAAAAGTTCTCAAATTTTAGCTGGGCTAGACGATCCTTATCCCCTTGGAGAAATGGAAAGTGAACCCCAATCGTCCTATCCAGGAAAAATACTGGATTTGGCTTTGGAACAAAAAATTATCACGGAAACTGAAAAAGAAGAAATCTGGTCGGATAATGTCCTGCAATGGCTCTTTGGAGACGATCAAAAAAAGAAAAACGAACTCGTCAATAAGATCATTAGCTGATGGACTTCATTTCTCCAGACCTCCAGGACTATGTTGAGCTCCATACTGAGGAAGAACCAGTATTGCTTCAGCAATTGAGTAAAGAAACCTGGCAAAAAGTACTTCAGCCCAGGATGTTAAGTGGTCATTACCAAGGGAGACTACTGAGCTTGATTTCCAAATTAATCAAGCCTCAATGCATTTTAGAAATTGGCACTTATACTGGGTATTCGGCTTTAAGCCTTGCAGAGGGTCTTTCTGAAACGGGTCAAATTCATACCATAGACAGAAATGAAGAGCTTTTTGACTTACAGCGAAAATATTTTGACTTGAGTGGATATGGCCCTCAAATTATTCAGCACTCTGGTGACGCTAGGACCATCATTCCTGAACTAAACCTGAATTTTGACCTTATCTTCATTGATGCGGATAAGTCTTCTTATCCGTTATATTTTGAATTGATTATTGATAAGCTAAAACCTGGAGGCATTATCTTGTCTGATAATGTGCTATGGAGCGGGAAAGTTATCGAAAAGCTAAATCCAAAAGATAAAGATACCAAAGCACTACTTGATTATAACCGACTGCTAAGAACCGACCCCAGAATAGAAACGGTTGTTTTGCCAATTAGAGATGGATTTACGATATCAAGGAAAAAATAAAAATTGTGAAAAATTTTATTTTATTTAAAGTTTTATTCAGAACTAGAGTTAGTTATGTTAAATATATTTGATCAAAACTTCAGCTATCAAATTTTTATTCATCCTCTTTTTTTTAATTAATGTCCAAGTTGGGACAGCACAGGGCTATGACCTTTCTGGGACTGTGCTTGACGATACCAATCAACCCATTCCTGGGGTAAATATTATTATTGACGGTAGCAATAGAGGAACGGTAACCAACGAAAATGGAAAGTATTCGATAAAGCTTGCTAAGGGTAATTATACTATAAAAGTCACTTATCTAGGTTTTAAGACCGTTGAACAACAAATCACGTTCAATAATGACAAAACATTAAATTTCAATTTGGTTCCACAAACTGAGGATTTGCAAGAGGTTGTGGTCACAGATAATATTGAAGGCATCAATATAAGAGATCCGGAAATGAGTGTGAGTAAACTTGATGCCTCAAGTATTAAGAAAATTCCAGTGGTCTTTGGTGAGGTTGATGTCATTCAGTCTTTACTCCAACTCCCTGGTGTTTCTAATGCTGGTGAAGGAGCTTCTGGATTCAACGTTAGAGGTGGAGCGACCGATCAAAATTTGATTTTGATAGATGATGCTTTAATTTACAACTCCTCCCACCTTTTTGGTTTTTTCTCCATCTTCAATCCGGATGCTGTCAAAAACCTAAAACTTTACAAGGGTGGTATTCCCGCCAACTACGGAGGACGTGTATCCTCTGTTTTAGATATTAAGCAAAAGACAGGAAACACTCAAAAGCTAAAAGGAGAAGGAGGAATTGGAGTTATCTCCAGTAAACTCACTTTGGAAGGACCTATCCAAAAAGACAAAAGTTCCTTCCTAGTCAGTGGAAGAGGGACTTATGCGCATTTATTCCTGAAACTAACAGACAATTCCAATTCTGCTTATTTTTACGACTTAAATACTAAACTGAATTTCAATATTGACGAGAAAAATACGCTGAGCTTTTCCGGTTACTACGGTTTAGATTACGTCAATATCAATGACAGTTTTACTAATATTTATGGTAACGCCTTTGGAATTTTGGACTGGGAACACAAATTCAATGAAAATATAAATTCAAACTTGAATTTTTCTTACAGCCAATACAACTACGAACTGGATTTAGCTCTGGTAGGTTTCAATTTTCAAAATAGCATTTCCAATTTTGATTTGAGTTATCAAATTAATCATACTATCAACCCAAATCTAGATCTATCTTATGGTTTGAGCAGCATTCAGTATACCATAAATCCTGGTGAAATCGTACCTACGACAGCAGATTCTGGAATCAATCCAAGAAAATTGAATAATAAATACGCTTTTGATAATGCGGCTTTTTTATCTGTAAATCAATCTTTGAGCGACAAAATTAATATTCAATACGGATTAAGAGTGAGTGCATTTTTAAGAATGGAAGACGAGTCCATCGACATCTATGCCAATAACAATCCGCTTTTATACGACGAAAATCGAAGCATTTACGTCGAAGCAACTCCTACGGAAACCATTGGTGGTAACACATCACGTGTCAACGAAAGCTTTATTAATTTGGAACCAAGAGCTGGAATTTCTTACCTCATAGACGACAACACTTCTATAAAAGCAAGTTACAACCGCATGGTTCAAAACCTGCATTTGCTTTCCAATACCTCATCTCCTACTCCATTTGACGTGTGGACTCCTAGTGGTACTTACATCAAACCACAAAAGCTGGATCAATTCGCTTTTGGCTACTTCAAGGATTTTGAAAATATTCCCTTCACCTTAGAAACTGAGGTTTTTTATAAAACCATCGACAACAGAATTGACTATATAGACGGGGCTAACCTCATTGCCAATGAAGCTATAGAACGGGTGATCCTCAATGGAGAGGGCCGAGCTTATGGACTTGAGTTTTATTTCAAAAAGAATACTGGAAGACTTACTGGCTGGTTATCCTATACCTTATCGAGAAGTGAACAGCGCACACCAGGTCGCACGCCAAATGAAATCGGAATTAATAACGGAGATTGGTACCTCAATGGTTATGACAAAACGCACGATGTGTCTTTAACTAGCAGCTATGAGCTTAATGAAAAATGGCAGATTAACAGCAATTTTGTGTTACAAACTGGTCGTCCAGTGAATTTTCCTGTTGGACAATTTGAATTTCAGGATCTAAATATTCCAGTTTTTGAAGGTAGAAATTTGAATAGACTGCCAACGTTTCACAGACTTGACCTTTCTGCAACCTATACTCCAGAAAAGAAAAACAAAAGTTGGTCATCCTCATGGAATTTTGGTATTTACAATGTTTATAATCGAAGAAACGCCGCGTCGTTAAATTTTGAGCAGAATACAACCACAGGGCAAAATGAAGCGGTAAGATTTTCTATCTTCGGAATAGTTCCATCTGTTAGTTATAGTTTTAAATTTTAAATGATGAGAAAATTCTTTATTTTACTTGGTCTTGTAAGCTTGTTATCCGCTTGTGAAGATGTGGTAGAAGTAAATCTGGAAGAAGCACAGCCAAGACTTATTGTGGATGCTATACTGAGTTGGGAAAAAGGGACTGATGGAGCAAATCAATCCATAAAGCTGAGTCGTACTCGCGGTTTTTTTGAGCAAGAACCCAATCCGGTTTCTGGAGCAAGTATAGCGGTAAATAATAGTTCTGGTAAAGAATTTATTTTTGAAGAAGTAACTTCAGGTGAATATGCTACTGATAACTTTGAACCAGAACTAAATGAACTTTATAGTTTAACTATAGAACTTGATGGCAGCGTCTATACCGCAGAAGAAAATCTGAAACCTGTAGTTGCAATAGATTCCATAGAACAAAATGATGAAGGTGGTTTTTCTGGTGAAGACATCGAACTAAAAGCATTCTACAAAGATCCCGAAGGTGTTGAGAATTATTATTTATTCAAGTTTTTCACTCCTTTTCTTGCCTTCCCAGACTTTAGTGTTTTCGATGATGAATTCAATGATGGCAATAGAATATTTGGATTATTTTCGGAAGAAGACTTAGAGCCAGGAATGGAAATAGGTATACAAATTCATGGAATTTCCAGAGAGTACTATAACTTTTTGGAAATACTTCTTGCCCAAGCTGGTAGCGCAGGGGGTCCTTTTGAAACTCAACCGGCTACTGTAAGAGGAAACATCAAGAATGAAAATGATTCTGAAGAATTAATTTTTGGTTATTTTGGACTTTCAGAAGTAGATGAAGTCATTTATACCATTCAATAATGAGCAAATCATTTGAAAAAATAACAGAACAGTCTTCCAAATACAGACATTTAGAAACAATGTCAACTCGTGAACTTTTAACCAATATCAATACTGAAGATAAATTGGTCCCGCTCGCAGTTCAAAAGGAAATTCAAACCATTGAAGGCTTAGTTGAAGTGATCGTAAAGCAAATTCAGAAGGGAGGAAAATTATTTTACATCGGAGCAGGAACCAGCGGAAGATTAGGAATTTTGGACGCCAGTGAATGTCCACCAACCTTCGGAATTCCTGCAGAATTAGTCAACGGACTCATTGCTGGCGGTGACAAAGCCATCAGAAAAGCGGTAGAACATGCCGAAGATGATACTGAACAGGCCTGGCAAGATCTCAAGGAGCATGATATCCAGAAAGATGATGTGGTCATAGGTATTGCAGCTTCTGGAACTACACCTTATGTGATTGGTGGATTGGAAGCTTGCCAAAAGCAGGGAATAATTACTGGCGGCATTGTTTGTAATCCAAATTCCCCGATTTCAAAAGTATCTGATTATCCTATTGAAGTAATTGTAGGGCCGGAATTTGTAACAGGAAGTTCCAGAATGAAAGCTGGAACCGCTCAAAAATTAGTGCTCAATATGATTTCAACTTCTGTCATGATTAAACTAGGCAGAGTCAAGGATAATAAGATGGTGGATATGCAACTAAGCAATGCAAAACTAAAACAACGTGGAAGCCTTCTAATTGCTGAGGCTTTGAATATTTCAGAAGAGAAAGCAGATGAGTTATTAAAAATTCATGGAAGTGTAAGAAAAGCTATTGATCATGAAGCACACCAATAAAGACACTTTAGCCAAAGGCGTAAAATATCTGGCTGGTGCTTTACCACTCATATTCATTGGCCCTTCAATTTTATATAGTGCCTTCAACAATCAAGACAAAGCTTTATACTGGCCAATTTTAATTATTGGAATTCTAATGAGTTTTGGAGCTATTTTCCTAATCTTTAAAGGAATAATGACGCTATTAAAAGCTTTATTTGACGAATAAGATCAGTTTACTCCTTAAAAGGTCTTTTCAATTGATTCCAAAAATCCTGAGGATAATTTTCATCATTATCAAAACCTAATTCGATGTTTTTTCCATCATTAGGGATATGAGCTGTACCAAACATATAGTCCCAGAGACTTAAAGTTAAACCGAAATTCATACCATAAGGACGCTTTTCTGGCAGAACTTTGGAATGATGCCAAATGTGCATTTTTGGATTGTTCAATATATATTTGAATGGACCATAATCCCAACCAACGTTAGCGTGATTGAGATGACCTACCAAAACACTAAACATGTGGACAATAAAGAATTCCTGAATCCCAAAACCTATCATAGCTAATGGAACATATTGTACCACTTTGTATACAATGGTTTCCATGAAATGGAATCTAAACTGAGCGGCAAATCCCATTTCTTTAACGCTGTGATGAACTTTATGAAACTTCCATAACCACGAGCGTTTATGCAACTGAATATGTACATTCCACTGAATAAAATCTGCAACCAGAAACATGATAAGAAATTGAGACCAAATTGGAAAATTCTGGATGTGAAAAGCAACTAAGTTATCTACTCCAAATAAGCCCAAGAAATCATTGAACATTTCAACAAAAACATTGGAAATTGCATTATAGCCAATAAGAGAAAAAATGAAAAAGTTGAAGAAAACATAAAACACATCCAGCCAAAATCCTTTTCTTATGATTTTCTGGTCTTTTCTCCATGGGATAATGATTTCCATAGCGAGTACTAAAAAGGAAAGCCCTATCAACCACCAAAAATAGTTAGTAAGAGAGGGGTTTTGAATTTCATTCATCAGGTAATTAAAATACCCTGTAAATGAATTTAAAAAAATGTCAATATATTTTTCCATAACAGGGTGCAAAATTAAGCCATCATAGCGATTCCAGGTGTAACCTTGGTCACAATAATCCTTTAAATTTTAAAGTGAAAAAGAAGTAGGCATTATTGACAAATTTTGACTCGCATGAACTTCAAAAAACCTTATTTTTATTTCGAGTAAATTTCAAACCTTAACAATGCCTATGGATTTTAAAGATAAATGTGTACTAGTCACTGGAGCCTCTAGAGGAATTGGAAAAGCTACCGCTCTCGCTTTTGCTGAAAAAGGAGCAAAAGTAGGTATCAACTTCAGAAGCCGAATTGATGAAGCTGAAAAAACACTTATTGAACTTTCAGGAAATGGACATCAACTGTTTCAACGAGATATTTCTATAAAGAAAGAAGCTAAAGCTTTGATAGATGATTTTGTAAATGCATATGGCAAAATAGATGTACTGGTCAATAATGCAGGGATAGCAATTACTCATAAAGTAGATGAAGTTGATTTTGAGGAGTGGACTTCCGCCTGGGAGCAGACACTTCAAACCAATCTTTTTGCTCCAGCGCATTTATGCTACCTAGCAGCACATCATATGATAAAAGCTGGTGGTGGAAGTATAGTTAACGTGTCTTCCAGAGGCGCTTTTCGTGGAGAACCCGATCAGCCCGCGTATGGGGCTAGTAAGGCAGGACTTAATGCCTTAAGTCAATCCTTAGCCAAAAAACTAGCTCCTCATCACATTCATATTGGTGTAGTAGCACCAGGTTTTACTGAGACTGACATGGCAACAGAAACTTTAACTGCTTTAGAAAAAGAAAAAATGCTCCAAGAAACTCCATTTCATCGCATGGCAAAACCTGGAGAAGTTGCACATGCTATTTTATTTTTAGCTTCAGATAAATCTGCATACTCCTCTGGAACAATCATAGACGTCAATGGAGCTAGTTATTTGAGAAGTTAAGGTTTAGAATTTAGGAAAAAAGCGTCCTGTTTTAGACTTATAGATTTTATAGTCATCAAAAGTGTCTTCTAGTAAGGACTCTTCATAACTGGTTTTATAAATGAATAAGGCTAAAATTGCCAGACTTATGCATAATTTGTAACCATCCCCTAGCCAGAATGAAAAACTAAACATAAAGATTAAAATTCCTGTGTAAATAGGATGTCTACTTAGCTTGAAAACACCAGTGGTGATGAGTTTCGAATTAGCCTTAGGTGTTGGAAAAGGTGATAAATAAACATTCAATTGCAGAAGGGCAATCCCTGAAATCGCAACACCTACAATTCCTATATAAAACCAGATGTAATGTTCTATGAAAATGATTGAAAACCATTCTAAATTCAGAAAAAATATAAGCATCAGGAAAAACTGAATTGACACTAACACTACATCTTTAATCTTTGGCATCCCGTTTTTATTTTCAAAGTTAGCATTCTTTATGCGCACATATAATAGTAATCTCTTATATGCTGATTTTTATCATTTTAAATACGTCACTTCCCTATTACTTTTGAATAAAATGCAATAAGTAATGCAGAATTTAATAAAAAAATATAACGTTCCTGGGCCAAGATACACGAGTTATCCCACGGTTCCTTTTTGGGATGAATCCACTTACAACACAAAGTCATGGATCCAAAGTCTTCAAAAAGAAAACTCTTCCAGAGAAATAAGCTTATATATTCATCTCCCTTTTTGTGAAAGTCTATGCACGTTTTGTGCGTGTAACAAACGTATCACCAAAAGACATGAAGTGGAAGTTCCTTATATAGAAGCCCTTCTTAAAGAATGGAATATGTATTTAGATATTCTTCAGGATAAACCTATTCTGAAAGAAATACACCTGGGTGGCGGAACACCTACTTTTTTTGACCCAAAACATCTGAAATATCTACTGGATACGATTAAAAAAACCTGCGAAATTCCTGAAGATGTAAGCTATAGCTTTGAAGGTCATCCTAATAATACAACTACAGATCATTTACAAACATTGCGACAGTTAGGCTTTGATCGAGTGAGTTACGGCATTCAGGATTATAGTCCTAAAGTTCAAATTGCGATACACAGGTTTCAGTCTTTTGAAACTGTTAAAAGGATTACTGAAAAGTCTAGGTTATTGGGATATACCTCTGTGAGTCACGATCTTATTTACGGTTTACCCTTACAAACCTTACAAGATGTCATTTCAACCATAGAGAAGACCATAGAAATTATGCCAGATCGTATTGCTTTTTATAGTTATGCACATGTACCATGGACTAAAGGAAATGGACAGCGTGGCTATGATGAAAAGGATTTACCTTCTCCAGATTTGAAGCGTCAACAATATGAGATGGGTAAAAAAATGCTCGAGGAAAAAGGATATATCGAAATTGGGATGGATCACTTTGCACTGTCTGAAGATGGATTAACCAAAGCTTTCCAAAATCAAAATCTGCACAGAAACTTTATGGGCTATACGACAACAAAAACTGAAAAAATGATAGGACTTGGAGTATCAGCAATAAGTGATAGCTGGTTTGGTTTTTCTCAAAACCATAAAAATCTCAAAGATTACTATACTAGTCTATCCAAAAATGAATTACCAGTCTCCCGAGGTCATATTTTGAATAAAACCGATCTGATTATCAGAAGAAAAATATTAAATTTAATGTGTCACTTTGTATCTGATCTGGATGGATTAGACATTAGCGATCAGCTTGAAATAAAAAGCGATCTGGCTGAATTTAAGACTGACGACTTAATAAATATAGAAGATGATATGATACAAGTAAAAACAACAGGAAAAGCTTTTATTAGAAATATATGCATGGCATTTGATCTTAGATTGAAAGCGAAGCAAACAGAATCACAATTATTTTCAATGACCATTTAAATCCAAATATTATGAAAAAGATATTAGTACCCGTAGATTTCTCAACACCATCTGAAAACGCACTTAAAGTTGCAGCACAACTTGCAAAAAAGAATAATGCAGAAGTACATGTATTGCATGTGGTAGAACTTGCAGAATCTCTGTTTGGCGCCGAACAATTTAATGTAAACGACGAGCAAATCATTTTCTTCATGAAACTTGCTCATAAGCGTTTTGAGAAATTTTTAAAACAAGATTATTTAGAAGATGTCACTGTAAAAAGTTACGTTGAACCAGGATCTGCTACAATGGCTATAAAAGATACGGTTAGTAAAAACGAGATTGATATGATCGTGATGGGTTCTAGTGGCACTTCAGGATTAGAAGAAATTGTGATAGGTTCAAACACAGAGAAAGTTGTAAGATATTCTGAAGTACCTGTATTGGTTGTCAAAAATGAAATACAAAGTATCAATATTAAAAACACTGTTTTTGCATCTAATTTTGAAATTGAAAATATTGAGGCCTATCAAAAAGCTAAAAAGTTTGCAGATAGTTTTGATGCAAAAATGCATATGCTTTATGTGAATCTTCCAGGAAATCAGTTTAGCAGTACTACAGAAATACACGAGCAAATGCGAGTCTTCCTAAATAAGGTCCAAATGCCTCTAAATAAGGAACATATCGAAATTTTTAATGATTACACCATACAGGAAGGAGTTTTAAATGGATCTAAGAAGCTTAAAGCTGACCTTATCATTATCCCAACACACGGAAGAAAAGGCTTATCTCATTTCTTCAATGGTAGCATTGGTGAAGATGTAGTCAATCATTCAGAATTACCTGTTCTCACTCTCAAAATTTAATAAATCATTTGTATTAATAAAAAAACACCTCAGCTTGAGGTGTTTTTTTATTAAGAATTTGACTTGATGACTTGTACAATCTCATCTTTCTGCAAAACACCACTTTGTCTCCATTTTTGTTCACCGTTTTTAAAAACAATCATGGTCGGCACACCTCTCACCTGATATTTAGCTGCTAGTTGCTCGTTTTTGTCCACATCTATTTTGATGATTTTAATAGCATCACCAAGTTCTTCTTTAACTTCTTTAAGTATTGGAGCTAGCATTTTGCAAGGTCCGCACCAATCAGCAAAAAAATCAATAAGCACCGGAGTTTCACTTTTTATAATTTCATTAAATTTCTGACTCATAATTGTAAATTTTTAAATTAATACTCAAAATAATTATCTCTTAAGCTTTTGACCTAAAGCGCTCAAAAGCTGCTTTCTCTAGATTTTCCCGATGATCTGGATGCGCAATTGAAATTAAGGCTTCTGCTCTTTGTTTTAAATTTTTACCATAAAGATTGACGACTCCATATTCTGTTATTATATAGTGTACGTGAGCTCTAGTTGTCGTTACACCAGCACCTTCATTCAGGAATGAAGAGATTTTTGAAATACCTTTACTGGTCACAGATGGCATTGCAATAATAGCTTTACCACCTTCAGACAAGGAAGCTCCTCTTATAAAATCCATCTGACCCCCAACACCAGAAAATTGCAGTTTACCAATAGTATCAGCACAAACCTGACCTGTAAGATCTATCTCAATAGCAGAATTGATCGCAGTAACTTTAGGATTTCGCCTTATAATAGCGGTATCATTGGTGTAAGCCGCCTCCTTCATATGTACCAATGGATTATCATCTATAAAATTATAAAGTTTTTGAGAACCCACAGCAAAACAAGTTACAATTTTACCAGTCTTCACTTCTTTTTGACTTCCATTGATGACACCACTTTCAACAAGTGGTAAAATCCCATCAGAAAACATTTCTGTGTGAATACCTAAGTTTTTATGACCTCCGAGATTTTTGAGAGCAGCATTAGGAATTCCACCAATACCCATTTGTAACGTAGCACCGTCCTCCACCAAACTTGCAACATTAGCTCCTATTTTACTTTCCAATTCTGAAACTTCAGTAGGTTCATGACCAAATATGGACTCATCAACTTCAACAGCAAAATCTAACTCACTCATATGTATAATTCCATCACCGTGAGTTCTTGGCACTTGAGGGTTGACTTGTGCAATAACCAACTTGGCTGTTTGAATGGCAGGTATTGTGATGTCGACTGAAACACCGAGTGAACAATAGCCATGGCGGTCTGGAGGTGAAACTTGTATAAAAGCAACATCTAAAGGCAAAATTGAACGTCTGAAAAGTCTGTGAATTTCACTTAAAAAAATTGGAATATAATCACCATTACCTTCCCTTACAGAGTTTCTCACATTTCCACCAACAAATGCACTGTTGATCTTAAAAGCCCTGGAATAAGGTTTTTCTGTATATGCTGCCTGACCTTCGGTATGAAGATGCATAATTTCAACATCTTCTAAAGATTCATATCTGGAAACCAAAGCATCAATAAGGTTGAAGGGAGTCATCGCTGCACCCTGGATAAAGACTCTGTCCCCAGATTTAACTTTGGAAATAGCTTCTTCAGCCGTTACTTTATTAAATTGATGAATCATATATTTCTATCTTAAATTAAAGTACAAAAATAAGAGCCAAAAATCTATTATAGCTGAGCTTAAACGAAAGCTTATATGATTTCAATCAGTTTCTGGGAAGGTTTTTTAATAAGAGAAAAAGGATTCAAATTTTGAATTTGACTAATTAATTATTCTGAATCTGACTCCAGGTCCAAACTTGTGCATCTTTATATGTTGAAAATATCTCAAAAGGAACAGGCTGTTTTTGAAGCAAGAGAATCATCTTTAACACCCATCTCATGGTTTTATTTGGAATCACATAAGCAGTCCCTAAGCAATAGTCCTCCATCAAAGTGATATTTTCCTTTAACCATTGAGCTTGCAAAATCTGATGAGAAATTTTAGGCACCACAGCGTTTGTAGCATCAAAAACGATAGCCAATTTCTGCTGTGCAAAATAGCAATCATCTAGTTCTTTCAGGTAGGACTTAAAGCTGGCGTTAGTTCCTCTTTCACCAGTAAATGTTACCGTTATTAAAGGAAATGCTGTCTGATCTACAACTGCGTAAGGATTCGTTTTCAAAATTTTTATCCAAATTTAGAATAAACTTTTATACTTCCAAACTTAAGTAAGAATCGTTTTTGGATGGAAGTTCGGTAGTTCCCATCAAGAATTCATCCACTTCCCTGGCAGCTTCTCGGCCTTCTGAAATAGCCCAAACCACTAAGGATTGGCCTCTTCGAGCATCTCCTGCAGCAAAAATGAAATCTATATTTGTTGAATAATTATTAGAATCTATGGTTCCAGATTTGGTTTGAGAAACACCAAGATGCTTAAGAAGCGAACTTTCAGGCTGTGTGAATCCGATAGCAAGTAATGCAAGTTCACAAGGTATTAAACGCTCTGTTCCTTCGATTTCCTTCATCTCTTGTCTTCCACCTTGGTTAACCCACTCGAGGTCTACAAGTTTGATATGAGTAAGCTCACCTTTATCGTTTCCAACAAATTCCTTGGCTAAAGTACTCCATTTACGCTCACCGCCTTCTTCATGAGAAGAAGAGGTTCTTAAGGTCATTGGCCACATTGGCCATGGATCATTAATTCCGCGTTTACTTTGTGGTTTCGGCATTAATTCCAGTTGCAATACAGATGCAGCGCCTTGTCTGTGAGACGTTCCTATACAATCTGAACCTGTATCACCTCCGCCAAGAACCACAACATTTTTACCTTCTGCAGTTATTTTATCGTCAAACTTAATTCCATCAATTTCCTTATTCTGAAGACTAAGGAAATCCATAGCATAATGGATACCTTTCAATTCTCTGCCAGGTATAGGAAGATTTCTTGGAACCGTTGAGCCAGTGCAAACCACTATAGAATCGAAATCGTCTTTCAACACATCAGGATTTACAGTTTTACCGACTTCAGCATTAACCTTGAAACGTACTCCTTCATCATCCATAATTTGAATGCGACGGTCTACTACCCATTTTTCAAGTTTGAAATCTGGAATACCATACCTCAACAATCCACCAATTTTCGCTTCTCGTTCAAATACCGTAACCCAGTGACCAGCTTTATTCAATTGATCTGCTGCTGCAAGCCCTGCAGGGCCGGAACCGATGACAGCGACTTTCTTACCAGTTCGCACTTTAGGTGCATTAGCTTTTATAAATCCCATTTCATGAGCTTTCTCAGCAATTGTTTTCTCAATATGCTCTATCGCCACAGGATTTTTATTAATTCCTAAAACACAGCTAGCTTCACAGGGTGCCGGACAAATTCTTCCGGTAAACTCAGGAAAATTGTTTGTTGAGTATAAAATGGAAACTGCATTTTTCCAATCTTCGTTATGAACTGCTTCATTAAATTCTGGAATGATATTACCAAGCGGACAACCTGAATGGCAAAAGGGCACTCCACAATCCATACATCTTGCGGCCTGACTCTTGGTCTTCTCTTCTGGAAAAGGCTCAAATATTTCTTTATAATCACCAATTCTCGCTTCTGGAGGTCTACTATTTGGCAACTCTCTATCATATTTCAAAAATCCGTCGTGTTGTCCCATTATGCTACTATTTTTTGTTCTTGTTTTTCTTTCGCTTCTAAAATTCGTTTGTAATCATGTGGAATGATCTTGACAAAATGAGATTTCATCTCTTCAAAATGATCTAAAACGTATTTTGCTTTCTTGCTTCTCGTCAATTGATAATGATTCTCAATCAAGACTCTAAGTTCTTTAAAATTCTCTTCAGAAGGAGTTTCAAGTCCTACCATTGCTTTGTTACAATTATTTTCAAAAGTATTTTGATCATCGAGAATATAAGCGGTTCCACCACTCATACCTGCGGCAAAATTCTTACCTGTTTCTCCTAAAATTACAATTTTACCGCCTGTCATATATTCGCAGGCATGATCTCCAACACCTTCTACTACGGCTTCCACACCAGAATTTCTGACACCAAAACGCTCGCCAGCCATTCCGTTAATATAAGCTGTTCCTGAGGTTGCTCCATAAAAAGCAACATTTCCTATGATTATGTTTTCTTCTGAATCAAATGAAGAGGACTTTGGAGTGTAGATAATTAATTTTCCACCAGATAAACCTTTGCCAAAATAGTCATTGGATTCACCTTCAACTTCAAAAGTGACACCTTTCGCTAAGAAAGAGCCGAAACTCTGACCAGCAGATCCATCAAATTTGAAATGTATAGTATCTTCTTTAAATCCCTCAGCTTTAAATTTCATACTGATTTCATTGGATAATATTGCACCAGTGGCTCGATCGATATTTCTAATTGAATATGAGTTTTTTACTGATTTACCACTTTCAAAAGCTGGTTTTGCATCTTCCAAAAGTTTCCAGTCTAAAACTTCGTCAATTTCATGATCCTGATCAATTTGCTTAAAGACACCCACTTGCTCGGCTATATGTTCTTGATATAAAATTGGACTCAAGTCCAGATCTTTCAATTTCCAGAATGGTACGTCTTTTCTTACTTTCATTACTTCTGAGTGACCTACCATGTCACTCACTGTCTTGAATCCAAGTTGAGACATGATTTCTCTCAAATCTTCCGCCAGGAATCTAAAGTAATTGACCACATGGTCTGGGTTTCCTGTGAAAAGTTTTCTCAGTTCAGGATTTTGTGTTGCAACACCTACCGGACAGGTATTGGTGTGACATTTTCTCATCATGATGCAACCTTCCACAATCAAAGCTGCTGTGGAAATTCCCCATTCTTCAGCGCCGAGTAAAGTAGCGATTGCGAGGTCTCTACCAGTTCTTAACTGGCCATCCACCTGAACGGTGATTCTACTTCTTAAATTATTTTTCACCAGCGTTTGATGAGCTTCGGACAAACCAAGCTCCCAGGGCAAACCTGCATGACGTATAGAACTTAAAGGAGATGCTCCAGTTCCTCCATCTGCTCCAGAAATCAGAACCACTTCAGCATTGGCTTTTGAAACTCCCGCAGCCACCGTACCCACACCAGCTTGTGAAACCAATTTCACATTGATTCTGGCTTTGCGATTTGCATTTTTCAAATCGAATATAAGTTGGGCTAAATCCTCTATAGAATAAATATCGTGGTGTGGAGGTGGTGATATTAATCCAACACCAGGAGTTGAATGTCTCACTCTACCAATCCACTCATCAACTTTATGACCAGGCAGTTGACCACCTTCTCCAGGTTTTGCTCCCTGTGCCATTTTAATCTGAAGTTCATCAGCATTGGTGAGGTAGTAACTCGTCACCCCAAAACGACCTGAAGCTACCTGTTTGATTGCAGAACGCTCCCAATTCCCATTAGGTTTCACTTCAAATCTGGCTTCATCTTCTCCGCCTTCGCCACTATTACTTTTGGCACCAATCCTGTTCATGGCAATAGCTAAAGTGGAATGTGCTTCGTGCGAAATCGAACCAAATGACATGGCTCCAGTGGCGAAACGTTTCATAATATCTTCTGCCGGTTCTACTTCCGCAAGTGGTATGGGTGTTCTTTTTTTGAACTCCAATAAACCTCTTAAGGTCAAAGAATCTTTTAATTGGTCATTGACCGTTTTCGCGAACTTTTTATACAAAGAAAAATTATCCGTCTGTGAAGAATGCTGGAGCAAATGAATAGTTTCCGGATTGAAAAGGTGTTTTTCACCTCTCAACTTCCACTGATAAACTCCGCCAACTTCCAAACTCTTTTTCACCTCATCATTTCCTGGAAAAGCTTTGTGATGTCTAACCAGAACTTCTTGAGCAAGCCCATCAAAGTCAATACCTTCTATCCTTGATATGGTGCCTTTAAAGCATTTTTCAATGACAGTAGTATGCAAGCCTAGAGCTTCAAAAATCTGAGCTCCTTGGTAAGATTGAACTGTGCTAATTCCCATTTTAGAAAGAATTTTCAGTAGTCCATACCCTATAGCCTCTTGATAATTTGCTTTAGCTTGATCTATACTTATATCTGCATCGAGTTTTCCATCAATTTGCTGATGTTCGATAGATTGTAGGGCTAAATAAGGATTGACAGCACTAGCTCCATAGCCTATTAACGTTGCAAAATGATGTGTTTCTCTAATATCTCCCGCTTGCACCAAAATTCCAGCTTTAGTTCTCAAATTCAGTTTGACCAGATGGTGATGAACTGCTCCTGTAGATAGCAAGGATGGGATTGGCGCATGGTTTTTATCAATAGCTTTATCAGATAAAATCAAAACCTTTTTACCAGATTTTACAGCATCTTCTGCTTTTTTACAAACCTCATCTATAGCCTTCTCTAAGCTTCCAGGTTTTCCATCCGCCTCAAAAACACAATTAATAAAGCCGTAGTCAAAGCCTTTTTCTGCTAGATGCTTAAATTTTTCAATATCAGAATCCAATAAAACAGGTTGTGAAATATGAATCTGTTTGGTATGTAATTCAGATTCGTCCAATATATTAAGACTTTCTCCAACTCTTGTGAATAGCGACATCACCATTCTCTCCCGAATAGGATCTATTGGTGGATTACTAACTTGTGCAAACAATTGTTTGAAGTAGTTGGCAACATGTTGACTTTGTTTGCTCAATATAGCCAGCGGCGTGTCTGCACCCATAGAACCAATAGGCTCTGTCGCTCTCACGGCCATATCGGCTAAAATCACTTTCAATTCCTCTGAAGTGTAGCCATATGCATTTTGAAGGTGAAGTAATTCTTCACTCGATAATTTCTTTTCATCAAATTCAGGTACTGACTGAAGCCTTAATTTGATACGTTGGTTTTTAATCCATTGCGAATACTGCTTATCCTTGACTATTCTGTTTTTTATTTCATCATCGTAAATGACTTTATTCAAATCAAGATCTGCCATGATCATACGGCCAGGTTGTAAACGCCCTTTTTTAATTATTTCTGAAGAATCCACCGGAAGCGCTCCAGCTTCTGAAGAAATGATAAGACGGTTGGTTGATGTAATGCAATACCTTGATGGTCTCAAACCGTTTCTATCTAAAGTTGCCCCAACCCGCTTACCGTCGGTAAAAATAAGCGCGACCGGACCATCCCAGGGCTCCATAACAGAAGCATGGTATTTATAGAAAGCTTTTCGATCGGGATCTATAGATGTATTATCCTGCCAGGCTTCTGGAACAAGCATCATCATCGCGTGTTCCAAAGGTCGGCCATCCAGAACAAGCATTTCGACCATAGCATCTAAGTTAGCTGAATCTGAATGCTCTGGGTTGGTTACGGGAAGTAAACGCTGAAGATCTTCGTCGGAGAATACTTTGGATTTAAAATTTGCCTCCTTAGATTTCATTTTAGTCACATTACCTTTAATTGTATTGATTTCGCCATTATGAGCTGTAAAATGAAATGGCTGAGCCAGTTTCCAATTTGGAAACGTATTTGTTGAAAACCGTGAATGAATAATAGCAAAAGCAGATTTAAAGTTTGGATTTCTTAAATCTTCAAAGTATTCTCTCAGTTGATTGGTCTTAAGTTGGCCTTTATATATAATGGTATTGATAGACATACTACATACATAGAACGCTTTGTTATTCCCTTGAATGTTTTTACCTATATAATGAGTTGTATAATTTCTAAACACGAAGAGTTTTCTTTCCAGTTCTTCATCAGACATTTTATCTTTTGGCTGAATCAAAACCTGCTCAATTAAAGGTTCCACAGGTTTTGCTCCCATACCTGGAACTTTAGAATCTACTGGAACCGTTCTGTAACCTAAAATGTCAAGATCGAGTTCCTCTGCATGTTTGGCTAAAATTTCTTTGCATTGATTGGCAACACTTCCAACTTTTGAAAAAAACAACATTCCAATTCCAACAGGTTTTTCGCCATCAATGTTAACATCAATTTCTATTGCGATTTCCTTTATAAAATTTTTATCAATTTGAATAAGAATTCCAGCACCATCTCCGGTATCCGGGTCTGCGCCAGTTCCTCCCCGATGTTCCATATTTTCAAGCATGGTAAGTGCATCAACTATAAGTTGATGTTCCCTTTTCCCATCAATATTTATGACAGACCCGATTCCACAGGCGTCATGTTCAAAACTACTATCATACATTGATTCTCTCTTCATAAAAAAATTTCAACTATTATTATAAGAATTAACTCTTAAATCTAGTTAATTATGAGGATAATAATCAGCTATAGCAGATTAATTAAGCATTATTTTTGTTAAAATTGATTATACGCTAAACTAAAACGATTTCGTAAGTGTTTGAAGTAGGATACGGAATGAAGGAAGATTAATCTTAAAGTTAATGACATTCCATAGATGAAGTTACTTGACTTTGGGCAGGTTTTGGAGAAACGTAAGGAATACCAAGCCCCATTCCTCTCAAGATAAAAAGAATACCAATAATGGCAATAGCAATAGGAATTAAGCGTTTAGGATTGAATTTTAAAACTGAGTTGAGCCAGTCTTTGGCATAAATTACAAGGCTCATCAGCGGGATTGTGCCCAAACCAAAGAACGCCATATACAATGAACTTTCAACTAATCCTGTGATAGCTATGGATCCAAAAACCGCCATGTATACTAAGCCGCACGGCAGTAAACCATTCAGAAAACCTAAATAATAAAATGTATCGAGTTCCTTTTTCTTTAACGAAGAGCCAAGTTCGGACTTTAGTTTACCTACCCATTTATAAAGTGGTTTGGCGAGATTAAGCTTTCCTAAAATAGATTCAGAAAAAAGAAGAGAAGACAGCATGATGACTCCAATGATGATAGAGAGTTGCTGTTGAAATCCAAATAACGCAAAGCTTTCTCCGATAAGGCCAAATACTAGACCTATGAGCGCATACGTAGTAATTCTACCTAAATGGTATAAGGAAACTTGGAAGGCTTTTCGCCATGGATTTTGACGATCTACGGGCAGCATAAGAGCTATAGGCCCACACATGCCAACACAGTGAAAACTACCTAAAAGTCCTAAAATGAAAGCTGTCCACAACATTTAGATTTGGATTTTCTGTTGAATAAAGTAATCTTCTCCTTTGTGATTGAACTTTAGATTAACTTCCCATTTCCCAGCCTCCATTAATGATCTTGGCAAAACATATTCACTGTTTTCCAATTGAAGCTGAACTGTAAAATCCATTGCCTTATCTGAAGGTCTGTAGAGAAAAACTTCTCCTTCTATTTCAGAATAGTCAAAATCTGAAGGAAAAATAATCTGAAGTCCTTCTGATATCATTGCTATATTCACCTGATTTTCCAAATCTGCCGCATTCTGCGCAGAATCCAAATCCTCCTGAAAAGTCAATTCTTTCTGGTAATAAGACTCTACTACAAGGTCGTATTCTAGTTCTTTATTAGATAACATTTGTACCACCATAAACATTATGAATCCTATAAAAAGTACAAATGCGATTACTATAGATGTTCCCCAATTTAATTTCATAATTTTTTTATCTAAAAGTTCGTGGTCCCATGAAGTTGGTCGTTGCCCGGTCAATGATTCGGTCTTTGCTGTAAACTTCTATTTCAATTTTATTTTTAGAATCACTAAGCTGAGCTGGTTCTATTTCTATAAAGAAAGTTCCTTTGGCAATTCCGCCTTTATCTATGCTGAAATACTCTTTTTTGACCATTTTTAATTCTCCGTCAAAAGAGTTGATTTTGAAATGAATACTATCCATTTCCACATTAGTTTTGTTCAATAATTTATAGGTAAAAACATTGGATACTTTACCTTCTTCTGTCATTTCATAAAGTTGTCCAGGTAATCTCAAAACCTTTGCTTCAATATCGCTTCTGATAAGTAAAAGACCAATTAAAAAACCAACAAGTATCGTCAGAACTGCTGAATAGCCTTTCAATCTCGGTGTAAATTCGAATTTTGCTTTTTTCTCAATATTCTCTTCACTAGCATAACGAATAAGTCCCTTAGGTAAATCCACGCTTTCCATGATCGAATCACAGGCATCAATACAGGCAGTGCAATTAACACATTCCAGCTGGGTCCCATTTCGAATGTCTATCCCCGTAGGACAAACCTGGACGCATTGCGCACATTCAATACAATCTCCAACGCCTTCTTCTGCTCTGTTTTGATTTTTCTTAAATTTCTGACGGCCAAGCTCCCGCTCTCCTCGCTTATGGTCATAAGCTACCACAATAGATTTCTTGTCCAGCATCGCTCCTTGAAGTCTCCCGTAAGGACAAGCTATGATACAGACTTGCTCTCTAAACCAGGCGAATACAAAGTAGAACACCGCCGTAAAAATGAGCAATGGAATAAAAGTTCCTAAGTGACTGGTCGGACCGTTGGTAATGTATTTCACTAACTCATCACTGCTGATCAAGTAAGCTAAAAACACATTGGCAATCAAAAAGGAGATGATGGCAAAAATAGCCCATTTACTTCCTTTTTTAAATATTTTTTCTTTGTTCCAGGGTGCCTTATCTAAGCGTATTTGCTTGCCCCGATCCCCTTCAATGGCGTATTCTATTCGTCTAAACACCATTTCCATGAAAATGGTTTGAGGACAAATCCAGCCACAAAAGATCCTTCCAAAGGCTACTGTAAACAAAGCGATAAAAACAACTCCAATAATCATGGAAATCACAAAAAGATAAAAATCCTGTGGCCAAAACGGAAACCCGAAAATGTTGAATTTACGCTCTAATACATTAAAGAGTAAAAATTGATTCCCATTGATTTTAATAAAAGGAGCAGCTAACAAGAAAAGTAATAGAAAATAACTAACGTATTTTCTATACTTATAAAAAACACCATTAGGCTTTTTTGGATATACCCAAGCACGCTTTCCCTCCTGGTCTAACGTTCCTATGCTGTTTCTAAATTCTTCTTTATTATCCACTTTGCTTTATTTTATAATTATTCTACTTCTTCTACCCAAATCTCACCTTCAGGTTCTTTAGGTTCAGCTGGTACGGTTCCTTGCAATGAAAGCACATAACTCGCTACCTGCTGTAATTCTGAAGGCTTGAAGTCATTTTTCCATGACACCATGCCTTTACCAGGACGTCCGCCTTCAAATAAAGTTCTATATACATTCTTGATCCCACCCCCAAGAATCCAATGTTCATCTGTTAAGTTAGGACCAATTCCTCCACCGGCATCGGCTTTGTGACAAGCTACGCAGTTGTTGGTGTAGATTTGCTTACCAGCTTCTAGATCTGACGGATCTGCCATAAGCGTTACTGTTTCCAGAGTGACCAAATCTTTGGCAGTTTCTTTATATCGAGCAATATCTATTTCAGCTTGTGCCACCTCAGCTTTATATTCTTCAACTTGTGTGTAATCGTCAAACACATGGAATCTTACTAAGTAAATTGCCGCAAAAATTATACTTGCATAGAAGCTATAGATCCACCATGGTGGTAATTTATTATCCAGCTCACGAATTCCGTCATAGTTATGATCCAGTTCAATTTCACCTTCTTCTTCAATAGGTCTTGAACGTGTCAGAAGTTTTGGAAGATTTTCAAATTTCGCCTTCAATTGATCCACACGTTTATTTTCAAGAGCTAAGAATTTTTCTTGTTTCTCTTCTGAAAGTGATTTGAACAATGTAAATCTTAGTGCAGCTACAGAAACTTCAATGGCAATAGATACTAGAGCTATGACCCCCAAGAAAATTAAGGTTTTTGGATATGCTAAGACTGCAAGCTGTCCTGGTTCTGTTTCAAAAAGAAGTTCAACTCCTCCCCAAGCTATTGCTACCAGCGCTATGATTCTAAATATAGATGCTAGGTTCCTCATAATTCATGTTCGTTTTTAGATTCCAATGGTATTTGACTTACTTCTTCCACATAGTCTTTCTTGGCGGTAAACACCCACCAGAAAAGCACAACAAAAAAGATGAAGAAAATAAGCAGGGAAATGATAGGATAGATCTCTATCCCTTGTATCGTTTCCATATGTCCTTTTATAAATTTCAACATAGTTCAAGTATTTAATTAGAAGTTGTAACTTCTTGGTTAGTCTTTATTTTAATATCAGTTCCAAGCCTCTGCAGATAAGCAATCAGAGCAACAATCTCTCTGTTTTTCATTTCGACAAAATCAAGATTATTCTCTTCTGCATAAGCTTTATCAGCTTCGTAAGCTTTTACAAAATCCGGATCGTTATACAAATTGGATTGAATTTCCTCTCCCTGGGCAAGCATAGAAGCCTGAGCATTTTCTATTTCTTCATCAGAATAAGGAACTCCTAAATTTGCCATTGTCTTCAGCTTATCGACAGTGTTTGATTTATCCAATTCACTTTTGATTAGCCACTGGTAACTTGGCATGATCGATCCCGATGATGTGCTTTGTGGATCATACATATGGTTGAAGTGCCAGTTGTCTGAATATTTTCCTCCAACCCTTAATAAGTCTGGTCCGGTACGTTTACTTCCCCATAAGAAGGGTCTATCGTAAACAAACTCTCCAGCTTTGGCATATTCACCATAACGCTCTACTTCACTTCTAAAAGGTCTCACCATTTGAGAGTGACATCCCACGCAACCTTCTCGAATGTATAGATCACGACCCTCAAGTTCTAATGGAGTATAAGGTTTCACAGTAGAAATAGTCGGGATATTAGATTTGACTAATAAAGTTGGTATGATCTGAACAATACCGCCTATAAGAATTGCGATTGTTGCCAGGATGGTTAATTGAATAGGTTTTCTTTCCAACCAAGTGTGGAATTTTTCTCCTCTTTTTCTTCTACCACCACGGCTTAAAGCAGCTGCTTCTGCAAGTTCGTCTTCAACTCTAGAACCAGCTCTGGCTGTTCTTATCACATTGTAAATCATTACAAATGTACCTATGATATAAAGACTACCTCCAATAGCTCTCATCCAGTACATTGGCATAATTTCAGTCACAGTTTCCAGGAAGTTACCGTAAAACAAACTTCCATCTGGATTGAATTGTTTCCACATAGAGGCTTGCAAGAAACCTGCGACATACATTGGTAATGCATACATCACAATTCCTAGAGTTCCTAGCCAAAAGTGTAAGTTGGCTAATCCTACTGAAAATAATTTAGTTTTGAATAATCTTGGGATTAACCAATAAACCATACCAAAAGTAAGGAATCCATTCCACGCTAAAGCTCCAACATGGACGTGAGCAATGATCCAGTCTGTAAAGTGAGCGATCGCATTAACATTTTTAAGCGAAAGCATAGGTCCTTCAAAAGTAGCCATACCATAACCAGTAATGGCAACCACGAAGAATTTAAGAACAGGATCTGTTCTAACTTTATCCCATGCACCACGAAGGGTAAGAAGACCGTTGATCATTCCCCCCCAGGATGGCATCAACAACATAATAGAAAAAGTAACACCTAAATTTTGAGCCCAGTCAGGTAGTGCTGTATACAGCAAGTGATGAGGACCAGCCCAGATGTAGATAAAGATCAAAGACCAGAAGTGAATAATCGATAATTTGTAAGAATAAACAGGTCTGTTCGCTGCTTTAGGTACAAAATAATACATCAAACCTAAGAATGGAGTAGTCAAGAAAAACGCAACCGCGTTGTGTCCATACCACCATTGTACCAATGCGTCCTGAACACCAGCATAAGCAGAATAACTTTTAAATAGGTTAACCGGCAAGGCCAAACTATTGAAAATATGAAGTACGGCAACGGTAACGAATGTAGCTAAGTAAAACCAGATGGCTACGTATAAGTGACGTTGACGTCTTTTCAGAATAGTACCAATAAGATTCCATCCAAAAACAACCCAAACGATAGCTATCATAATATCGATAGGCCATTCTAATTCAGCGTATTCTTTGGAGCTTGAAAAGCCTAGAGGTAAAGTGATTGCTGCTGCAACGATGATCAATTGCCATCCCCAGAAATTAATTTTACTGAGAGCATCACTAAACATTCTCGCTTTGAGCAATCTTTGAGTAGAGTAATAAACTCCTGCAAATATGGCATTTCCCACAAATGCAAAAATCACAGCGTTGGTGTGTAATGGTCTTAAACGACCGAAACTTAACCAAGAGATACCGTCGGTAACGCTTGGAAAAATAAACATAAATGCCAATAAAAGGCCAACAGACATTCCAATAACGCCCCAGATAATGGTGGCATAAAGGAAGTTTTTTACGATTTTATTATCGTAATGAAATTGCTGTAACTCCATAGTTATGATTGTTTTTGTTGATTGTTCGAATTTTCTTTGTCTTTCACTTTAGCGTCATCGTCTTTGACTAATTCGTCATCGAATAGCATTCTCACCGATGGTGTATAATCATCATCAAATTGGCCTTTTTTTACTGAGAAAATAAAAAGCCCGAAAAACACAAGGGCTACAAGAATACTGATGGCAAGAAGTCCGTAGATGACGTTCATAGTTTATTTTTTTTTCAAAATTACATGGGAAGTTCTCTTTAAAAAATGACGTTAGTCATGTTTACTTAGCTTTTCATTAAGAATTGGTTTGGAAATGTATTGTGTTGCCAATGTTGTAAAAATGACGATTGAAATTGAACTCAAAGGCATTAGTATCGCTGCAATGACTGGCTGTAGCTGACCTGTCAAGGCGAAATATAGACCTATGACATTATAGAGGAATGAGAATGCAAAACTGAGTTTAATGATTTTGATTCCTTTTTTTGTTATACTCACATACTTATCTAGTTTATAAAATTCAGAAGCATCCATTATCGCATCGCAGGCAGGAGAAAAAACGTTCACATCCTCTGAAATAGCAATCCCTATATCAGCCTGTTTTAATGCTCCTGCATCGTTTAAACCATCACCAACCATTGCGACACTTTTGTTTTCAGATTGAATTTTTTCTATCAAATGCATTTTGGAATCAGGCTTTTGATTGAAAAACATCTGAGTGGTTTTAGGCAGCATCTTTGTAAGTACTGGCTTCTCACCTTCATTATCACCAGAAAGTATAATCAATTTATAATATGAATCTAGTGACTCAAACAGTGGCTCTACACCTTTTCTGTAAACCGTATCAAATTCAAACTTGCCTAAGTAGGTTTCATCTTTACTGATGTGAACGGCAGTTGACAAACTCGCATCCTCCACATGATCTGAAACAAATTTTGCAGAACCCAATTTATAAGTGTGGTCATTGTAAGATGAAATAATTCCTTCCCCAAGGTGTTCTTCAAAAGATTCTGAATCTTGAATATTCTGACTACTTAAAAAGGAATACAACTCTCTACTCAAAGGGTGATTGGAGTTTCTAAAAGAGTTTTTCAACACCATCTTATCATCCTCGCTTAGAGTCAAGCCAGAATATGAAATATCACTTTTTTTATTTGTTGTTAACGTTCCTGTTTTGTCGAAAACAAAAACATCAAGATCTGCCATCTGCTCCAGGACGTTTGTATTTTTGAGATAAAATCCATTCTTCCCGAAGATCCTCAACAAGTTACCCATAGCAAAGGGCGTCGCTAAGGCTATAGCACAGGGACATGCAATGATAAGCACCGCCGTAAATACATTTAAGGCAAGACTGGCATCGTAAAAAAGCCAAAAAAACAAGCCTGAAAAGGCTATAGAAAGAACAGCTACTGTAAATTTCTTACTGATTTTGTCAATAAGACTTTGAAATTTTGGATTGTAATCTTTTTGAAAGACATCATTACTCCACAATTGGGTCAGATAACTTTGTTCAACCGACTTTTCGGCAACAATTTCCACAGCGCTGCCACTTTGCTTTCCTCCGGCATAAACTTTATCACCAGACACTTTTTTCACAAGTTTAGCCTCACCGGTGACAAAACTATAATCGATTTCTGCAGAAACGGACATCAGGACTCCATCTACTGGGAGCAATTCCTGATTTCTGATGAGTAACCTATCCCCTCTTTCTATTTCATAAACCTGGGTGTTTTCTTCTTTTCCTTCTGAATTTATTTTCGTTACCGCTATTGGGAAGTAAGATTTGTAATCCCTTTCGAAGGACATAAATTTATACGTCTTCTGCTGTACAATTTTACCTAAAAGCAAAAAGAACACTAAACCTGTAAGACTATCGAAAAAACCAGATCCTAAATTGAAAAGAATATCAACAGTACTTCTCAAAAATAAAACGGTGATTCCTAAAGCTATGGGGATATCAATATTTAAAATTTTACTTCTTAAACCTTTAATGGCCGACTTGAAATAATCTTGCCCAGCGTAGAAAACCACCGGCAAACTGAAGAAAAACATGAGCCATCTAAAAACTGGCTTATACTGCTCCAACCAATATTCTGTAACCTCAAAGTATTCTGGAAAACTCAGAAACATCACATTACCAAAAGCAAAGCCGGCAACACCAATTTTGTAAACTAGACTTCTATCCAAACTTTGCTTGGCTTGTCCGTAATTTTCAAGGCTGATATAAGGTTCGTAGCCTATTCTCGACATCAACTCGACCAATGACTTTAGAGAAAATTCTTCAGTATTGTAAGTTACTGTCACTTTTTTCTTGGGAAAGTCAACTTGAGAAGAAACGACGTGTTTATTTAATTTATGGAGATTCTCTAGGACCCAAATACAAGAGCTACAGTGAATATGAGGGATATAAAGAGTAACAATTTCAGTAGAATCTTCTTGAAAATCAATAAGTTTATTAACGATATCTTCCTTTTCAAGATAATCGAATTTGCCATTGATTTCATTTGGAGTTGCACCGGGATTCTGTTCTAAGTCATAATAACACGTCAAGTCATTCTCAGAAAAAATCTCAAAAACGGTTTTACAACCATTACAGCAAAAGACTTTATCATCGTGATAAACTTCGATTGAACAGTCATCACCACAGTGAAAACACTTATCCTTCGACATATAATTAAATTAGGATACAAAAATCTCACAACAGGCTGTTACTAAAAATGATAAGTATCAGCTCTGGTTATATTGGAGGAATAAGTTTATATCTTTGCTATAATTAAAATGAAAATTATGAAAACTCTAATTTTTACTCTTTTATATTTATCAATGTTAAGTATTGCTCACAGTCAAGTTTGGCTTGATAACACCTGCCTTATTGAAAAAGAAATTTCAAACGAAGACTATACTTCATCAAAATCTAACAACCTGTTGACTCTAGTAATTAACCAAGAGGGAAAATTGTTGATGAATGGTGTTAAAAAAGAAGGGATTTCTGAAATTCAATTCAAAGAGGCTGTTTATGATTTTATGACAAATCCTAACAAGGAAAAAACTAAAGCTGACTCTTCAAAACAGGCTATCATTGCGTTAGGATCTTACGGAGAACACGATTCCTACGATTTGATTTTAACCTATGTAAGAGAGGTTTATTTATATGCTTGGGACACGGCTGCTGAGAAAAAGTATGAGACGTTTTACGCCGATTTGAATTGTAAAAAAAGAGATAAAATCAGAAATGGAGACTTTCCTTATAATGTCATAGAATTAAACTCTGAGGAGGATACAAAAAAACCAAGTTTCTCACCTGGCGTTCCTACATTTTCAGGAGATGTTATTGACAATTAAATTTCAAGATCAATAATCTGAATAACTTGCTTTTTTTCTGATTTGATTTCTAAATGAAGTGAAATAGTTTCCTTATTATTCAAAATTACTAGTTCACCTTGATTTACGTACTTAAAACCCGACTCCTCACAATTACAAATCTTACCAAACACAACTTTCTGGTTATTTAGGCTATAATTTTTGGAATGAATTTCTCTAAATCTTGACGGAATTTGAAGATAGATTTCTTCGGTATAATCCTTTTTCTTAGAGTCTTTGTATTTGATAAAAATGACTTGAAAATCTTTATCCTCTTCAAAAAATACATCTGAAATTTCTGAAGATTTTTCTTTGAGTAATAATTTGGTTTCTTTAAACACTTGGACTTCGCAATCTCCATTACCCGGGCAATTCTGCAAAACAGGCAAATCAGTTTGAGAACTTTTACAGCCTGTGAGTACAAGCAATATTAAAAGACTCTTATATATCATCTAAATTAATTTATTGCAAATAAAGGTATACTCCTTATAATCAAGTATCGTATAAAGATTTATTTATCAGTTTTTCGGTTTGAAAGCACGTAACAATAACTTTTGTTTAACTTCAATCTTATTTCATTAAACAATAAAATATTTACTTTTGAATCATGATATATGAAATCAACACCAAGCAGAAATTACCCATCACAAAGCAAAGGGCTTGGGAATTTCTTTCAGATCCTAAAAATCTACAAGAAATAATGCCAGATGATATGGGGTTTGAAATATTATCTGGTGCGGACAGAAAAATGTTTACAGGACAATTACTACAGTATAATGTAACTCCATTACCGGGTTTTAATACAAAATGGGTGACTGAGATTACACACGTAGAGGAACCTAACTATTTTGTAGATATTCAGCTGTATGGACCCTATGCATTGTGGCATCACAAGCATTTTATCCATGAAATTGAAGGTGGCGTAGAAGTAGAAGACTTAGTTCACTATAAATTACCACTTGGAGCTTTGGGACGATTAATGCACCCACTAGTTGTAAAACCAAAATTGAATAAAATTTTTAAAGCCAGAGAGGCTAAAATGATTGAAAAATTCGGTCATTTTGAAAATCAAAATAAATAAGCATATGAAAAAGAATATTTTACTAATAGGAGGATCTAAAGGAATAGGTTTAGAAATCGTAAAAGAGTTAAGTGCAAAACACAACATTATAGTGGCATCAAGATCTGATGAAAATTTATCTAATTATGATGTGACATACCACAAGTTTGATGCACTTACAGATGACATATCAGAATTAGATTTGCCCGAAACTTTAGATGGTTTAGTATACTGCCCAGGAAGCATCAATTTGAAGCCTTTCAAAATGATGAAGCCTGAAGTCTTTGAAGAAGACTTTCAATTGAATTTCATGAGTTTGGTCAAAGTTACCCATGGTGTGCTTTCAAAGTTGAAAAATTCTAAGCAAGCGAGTATAGTATACTTTAGTACTGTTGCGGTACAAACTGGAATGCCATTTCATACCAGTATTGCTGCGGCAAAAGGAGCTATAGAGGGATTTGCAAGATCACTAGCAGCAGAATATGCACCTTCATTTAGAGTAAACGTTATTGCTCCATCTCTTGTAAATTCACAGTTGGCTGGTAAATTGCTTAATAATGATAAAAAGAAGGAGAAGATGGATGAAAGACACCCACTTAAGCGTGTCGGTGAACCTTCTGATATCGGAAAAATAGCAAGTTTCTTATTATCCGAAGATTCTACCTGGATTACAGGCCAAGTTCTTGGCGTAGATGGTGGAATGGGAAGTCTGAATGTAAGTTAGATTTCAGCTAAAATTTTTAAAATCTTCTTGTGGGTCAGCTAACTTGCAAGAAGATTTTTTATGTTTAGGAATGTAATTCAAATTTCAAATAAAATGAGTGATAAAGTAAGAGTGTTTTGGTTCAGAAGAGATATGCGTTTTGAGGATAATGTGGGGCTTTATCATGCTCTTTCAGGAGAATTTCAAGTGCTTCCACTATTTATATTCGACAAGCATATTCTAGATGAGCTTCCTAAAGATGATGCACGTATCACTTTCATTCACGATGAATTACAAAAAATGCGCTCTTATCTTCAGGAGCATCACAATTCTTCTATTGCTACTTACCATGACACTCCAGAAAATGCAATAAAGCAACTCATTGAAGATTTTGAGGTTGAAGCCATTTACACCAATAGAGATTACGAACCATACGCTCAAAAACGTGATGCAAAAATTGATGCTCTGTTAGCTGAAAATGGTATCGAATTCCACAATTTTAAGGATCAGGTCATTTTTGAAAAAACTGAAGTTGAAAAAAATGATGGTGGGATGTATTTAGTGTTTACTCCCTACATGAAACAATGGAAAAAAGAATTTAAAAACATTGATTTTAAAACGTATCCTTCTGAAGATTTTTTAGATAAGACTTATAAAAATACAAGATTACCAAATGTTTCATTGTCTGACATTGGATTTGAAAGATCTTCTATAAAAGTACCCAAACATAATTTGGACAAAACTTTGCTTAAAGATTACGAAGAAACCAGAAATATACCTTCCATAGAAGGCACTTCCAGATTAAGTCCCTATTTAAGATTCGGCACCATTGGTTACAGAAAAGTTATTGAAAAAGCATTGTCTGTTAAGAATGAAACCTTTTTGGATGAATTGATCTGGAGAGAATTTTATAAAGCCATTCTATATCATTATCCTGAAACACAGGATAGAGCCTTCAAGCCCAAATACGACCGAATAGAATGGAGGAATAATGAAGAAGATTTTGAAAAATGGAAATCGGGACAGACAGGATATCCAATTGTGGATGCAGGAATGAGACAACTTAATGAAACTGGATGGATGCATAACCGGTTGAGAATGGTTGTTGGTAGTTTTCTTTGCAAACATTTGTTGATTGATTGGCGCTGGGGTGAGGCCTACTTTGCTAAAAGACTATTGGATTATGAAATGTCATCCAATGTTGGTGGTTGGCAATGGGTCGCTGGTTCTGGAGTGGATGCAGCACCTTACTTCCGGGTTTTTAATCCCTATTCTCAAACTGACAGATTTGATAAGGATAAAAAATTCATCAAAAAATGGGTGCCAGAATTTGAATCCGATAAGTATCCTGAACCAATGGTTGAGCATAAAATGGCTAGAGAACGTTGTCTGGAAACGTATAAAGACGCAGTAAAAAATTAAGAGAAAATAAAAATGGTAAATGTAGTATGGCTGAAGAGAGATTTGAGATTGCAGGACCATGCACCATTGCATAAGGCTTTACAAAACAGGCATCCGGTTTTAATATTGTATGCATTAGAACCTATTCTTCTTCAAGATCCGCATTACAGCGAAAGGCATTTTAGGTTCATCAAAGAATCTTTAACAGATCTTCAAAAAGAATTAGCTAATTATCAAACCGAAGTATTAATTGTAAAATCTTCAGTAGAAAATGCGTTTAAAAAGATACATGCTCAACTGAAGATAAAAAGTGTATTTTCTCATCAGGAGACTGGTTTGAATATTACTTTCCAAAGAGACAAAAGTCTAAAAAGCTTTTTTAATTCTTATAAAATTCAATGGAAAGAATTTATCAATAACGGTGTCATTAGAGGTTTAAGCAATCGAAAAACCTGGGTCAATTCCTGGGAGAATTTCATGAATCAAGAGGTAATTCCATTTTCTGCAAATCAAGATCAATTTGTCGAGTCCAAGACCATTCAAAAGCTTAAGGGCCAATTTGAAGCTGTAAATATTTCCGTAGAAAGAGATGTGAATTATCAAAAGGGAGGTCGAAAAACTGCTCTTCGTTATCTCAATAGTTTCTTGGAAGAACGCTATCCAAACTACCAAAATCACATTTCAAAACCACTTTTAGCCAGAAAATCCTGTAGTCGATTATCACCTTACATTGCATGGGGAGTCTTATCAATAAGGGAAGTCATTCATGCTTCCATGGAAAAAGAAGAAAAAATTAAAAACAAGCAGGCTTTAAGTCAATTTCAATCACGATTGAGATGGCAGGCGCATTTCATACAGAAGTTTGAAATGGAATACAGAGCAGAATCCCGAAATTTCAATTCTGCATTTGATGTATTGAAGCATAAAAAAGATAATGTGCTGATTAAGGCCTGGAAAGAGGGTATGACAGGTTTTCCTCTTGTGGATGCAAGTATGAGATGCTTGACCCAAACGGGGTATCTCAATTTTAGAATGCGAGCCCTTCTGGTCTCATTTTTCACTCATTTGCTATGGCAAAAATGGCAGGATGCTTCAGAACATTTAGCGAGTTTATTTTTAGATTTTGAGCCAGGCATACATTATCCTCAGCTGCAAATGCAGGCAGGAACTACAGGTATCCATACGTTAAGGATTTACAATCCTGTGAAAAATTCCTACAAACACGATCCTGATGGAGAGTTTATTTTAAAATACGTTCCAGAATTGAATACGATACCAAAGGAATTTGTTCATGAACCTTGGAAATTAACCAGTATGGAACAAGACATGTATGGTTTCAAACTCGGTGAAGATTATCCAAAACCTGTGGTTGATTTAGAAACCTCTCGCCAATATGCCTCAGATTCTATCTGGAAAATTATTCAATCTGAAAGATCGAAAATTGAAGGAAAGAAAATTCTGAAACGACATACCATAAGAGGGAGTCGCTAGAAACCAACAATTTCTTAGTAAATCACTAAATGAATTGGGAGTTTCAGCTAGGAGGTACGGTTAATTAAACCCTCAGTTAGGAAACCTCTGTCTTGCTTTTTCTAAATCTTCTGGAGTGTCGATCCCAATACTTACTTCTTGCGTTTCCACCATTTTTATGGTTTTACCATTTTCCAAATAGCGAATGCATTCGATTTTTTCTGCTGATTCCAATGGGCTCATGGGCAGATTATAAAAAGCCATCAAAGCTTCTTTCCTGAAGGCGTAAATGCCCACATGTTTAAAATAATCGATTTGTAACTCTTTGGCTCTGTGAAAAGGAATTGGTGATCTGGAAAAGTAAAGAGCAAAATTATTGAGGTCTGTTATCACTTTGACATGGTTTGGATTTAAAATATCTTCTTCTGAAGTTAATTTTACTTTCAAAGACGCTAAATCTATAAGTCTGTCTTTATCTTCTTTGAAAACATTTAATAGTTTACTCAAAGCCTTTTCATTGATGAAAGGTTCATCGCCTTGTACATTGATAACAATGTCAACATCCATATCTTGAACAGCTTCCGCAATGCGATCGCTGCCACATTCATGTTCCTTTTTGCTCATGATCGCCTTTCCCCCTTCGTTTTCAATTTCAGAAAAAATGAGTTCAGAATCTGTAACAACGTAAACTTCATCAAACAATTCAGTTAGTTTTGCGGCTTCGTAAGTTCTAGTAATTACTGTTTTTCCAGCTAAATCCTGCATCAGCTTTCCAGGAAATCTGGAAGCTTGGTACCGGGCAGGAATCATTGCTATCACTTTGAAAGGCTTAGACATAGATTTAAAATTTAATTAAAGGTTTACAATTGCTTTTCGCTGAAAAAATCATCTTTAAAACCAATGAGGTATAATTTTTCTTTTGCTCGTGTACAAGCAGTGTACAGCCATCTTAAGTAATCTTTATTGATTCCATCTGGCAAATAAGGCTGTTCAACAAAAACTGTATCCCATTGTCCACCCTGGGATTTGTGACAAGTGATCGCATAACTAAATTTAACCTGTAAAGCATTAAAAAACGGGTTCTGTTTCACCTTCAGGAACTTTTTGTATTTGGAGGTGATGTCTTCATAATCTTTCATCACTTCCTGATATAGCTGATTGGATTGCTCGTAGGGCAAAGATGGAGAATTTAAGTTTAATGTATCCAACATAATAACCGTTTCAAAAGGTTTCATTTTAGGATAATCTACCATTTGAACTTTCACTTCTGCAAACCTAAATCCATAAAGTTCTTTGATTCCAAAAATTTCTAATATCTCAACGATATCACCGTTAGCTATGAAGCCAGCATCACTTTTAGGCTTGACCCAGAAGTAATTGTTTTTGACTACCATTAAAAAGTCACCAGGTGCAATTTCGTCTTCCCTCAGCAATATCCTACTCCGTATTTGCTCGTTGTACAGATTTGCTCTTTTGTTGGATCTCACAATAATAGCAGTTTCCTCATGACCAAGATTATCGTAAGCTTCGTTTATAGCATCCAGAATTTCGTAGCCGTCCACAAGTCTTACCATATCTGCCTTATCTGACAACTCAAATTTGAAGCTTTCAAAATCTTCATTTTCTATGGTTTCTCGAATTTTGGTGGCATTCAACAAAATACTGCTCTCAAGTTTTTGCCTTACTACCTCATCAAGCTCTACAGGGATGACATCCATTTGATAGTGGTTGGTCAGTGTTTTTTCGTCTAAAGCAGGGCTCAAGTTTGCTTTCACAGGAGGTAATTGAGCGGTATCACCAATAAAAATTAATTTGCAATTTTCTCCGGAATAAACGTATTCCATGAGGTCATCTAGCACAGAACCTCGGTTGAAAAGTTGATCTCCACTTGGGAAATCAGGAATCATGGAAGCTTCATCAACAATAAAAATTGTGTTTTTATGCTTGTTCACTTGAGGGACGAACTCTATTCCTCCTCCACTAGTACTTTTAGGTTGATAAATTTTTCTGTGAATGGTTTGAGCGTATTGATTGCTATAGTTTGAGATGACTTTAGCAGCTCTACCTGTTGGTGCCGCTAAAATAACCTTCTTTTTTACCTTCCAGATGTTTTTAACGAGCGTCCCTATAATCGTCGTTTTACCTGTACCAGCATAGCCTTTTAATAAAAAAATGCGATCCACTGAAGTTTCCAAAACAAACTTTGACAACAATTGCAAAGTAAGATCTTGTTTTGGTGTTGGAAGGTGCCCAAAATCAGTTTTGAGTGCTTCGTAAAACTCTTGATTGTTCATAAAAGAAGATACAATTCGTAAATTTCAAATATAAGCACGATTTTTTGGTAGTAAACTTTTGTGATTGAAAAAAAGTTGTAGTTTTGTCTAAATCAAAAATTCTTAATTTTAAGTTATGAAGATTGTATTTCAGATTGTTTTGTGGGTTGTTATCGGAGTTCTAGGCTACTTCACTTATAATGCGGTTTACGGACCTGTCGAATTTAATAAAATAAGAGACAGAAGGTACGTAGACATTGTTGAGAAAATGAAAGACATCCGTGATGTGGAGTTAGCTCACAGAGAAATTATAGGTAACTATGTTGGAAATTTCGATGATATGATTAAATTCATTGACACTGCTGAATATGTTATCACGCAAAGAAGAGATACTACTTTTCTAGACGAAGAATACCTTAAAACCTACGGAGTTGACAGGTATATTCAAGACGTAGTAATTGATACTTTAGGGTTTGCAGCTGTAAAAGATTCCATATTTGGTGAATCAGATAGATACAAGCAAATAATGTATATCCCTCATACAGACAAAAAGACATTTGAAATTGATGCAGGATACATAGAAGAAGATGGTAATAAAATTCCTGTTTTTGAAGTAAATGCTCCAAAAGACTTAATTCTTGCAGACCAAAATAGAGATTTGGTTATCCAGGAAAAGCAAATAAAGTCTGTAGATGGTGTTGATGGAGATGCTATTAAAGTAGGATCTATGAAACAAGTCAATACAAATGGTAACTGGCCAAAAAACTTTGGTGACAATTAATGAGTGAATACTCGATACATACTTATAACAGACTATCCATCTTAATTTTACAAGATGGATTTTCTTTTTTAGTACTTAACGAGTATCAAACTCCACTAGTTTTTGAAAATTTTAAGCTGGAAGCTACTTCTTCTGCATCCGAACTTTTAAAGCTTTTAAGATCAAAAATCAATTCTCAGTTCTTAAATTATTATGGGATCAAGGAACTTGAAGTCATTTATGGAAATCCTCAATTCAGCATTGTTCCCCAGGAATATTTTGAAGAGTCTCATCTGCCTCACTATTTAAAATATAGCTCAAAACTTATAGAAGGTGACGATTTCTCCTATGATGGAATTCAATCTATACAGGCGAATACGGTCTATATTCCTTATATCAATATCAACAACTATCTGTTCGATGAATTCGGTAGCTTTAAATTCACTCATTTAGTTTCAGGTTTAGCTGAAAATGGATATGAAGAAAGGTCTATTTCAGCAGAATATTTGAAAATTCATGTGTGCAAAAACCAATTCTACCTCACAGCATTTAAAAATCAAAAATTACAACTTGCAAATGCTTTTTCCTTTGAGACGGCAGAAGATTTTGCCTACTATGTGTTGTTTTCAATTGAAGAATTAAATTTTAACAGAGAGGATTTGATTATTGATTTTACAGGAAATTTTTATAATTCTGAAAACAATATCGCTTTCACAATACTTTCAACCTATATACGACATATGCACTTCAAGAATAAAGAAGATTTATCTGGTTTTAGTTTTAAAGAAGGATTTAACGAGCATTTTAATTTAGTATAACTTATGAGAATAGTATCTGGAAGTCTTAAGGGACGAAGAATTATAGCTCCAAAAAAGCTTCCTGTAAGACCAACTACAGACATGGCTAAGGAAGGTTTATTCAATATTCTGAATAACAGATTACACTTTCAAGACCTAGAAGTAATCGATCTTTTTGCTGGAATAGGAAGTATTTCTATTGAATTTATTTCCAGAGGAACTCAACGCATTACCGCTGTTGATTCAAATTACGACTGCATTAAATTTTTAACCAAGACTTCTGAAGAATTAGATTTGAATTTGAACATTATAAAAAGTGATGTTTTTGATTTTTTAGAAAAAACACCTCAGAAGGCAGATCTTATCTTTGCAGATCCTCCCTATGGAATACCTCTGGAAGAATTTGAAAAGATTGAAAACAGTGTAAGAGAACGTGAACTTTTGAATGAAGATGGTTTACTAATTATTGAACACTCGAAACATACAAAGTTGGAACATATAGATACCTTTTCAGAACAAAGAAGGTATGGGAATTCTGTGTTTAGCTTTTTTAAAATTTAGCTCCCGGCATTTTTTTTAAGTGAAATCTTTTCTAAAAAGAAATTCCAAAAGAGATTAATTACCTTTGTAAAAATTCAAGCATGAAAAGTTTTTTGCCTTCAGAACTGGAAACTAAAAATATATACGGACTCCTTTCTGGTTCTATAGGACCAAGACCCATTGCTTTTGTAAGCAGCGTCGATAAAAACGGGAAACCCAATTTATCTCCTTACAGTTTTTTCAACGTTTTTAGCGCTAAGCCACCTATTTTAATATTTTCACCAGTAAGACGGGTAAGAGACAATTCTATCAAACATACCCTAGAAAATGCTATGGAGTATAAAGAAGTGGTTATCAATGTTGTCAATTGGGATATGGTACAACAAGTCTCACTCTCGAGTACAGAATATGATCAAGGTATAAATGAATTTGAAAAAGCTGGTTTTACTATGCTTGAATCGGATCTAGTCAAGCCGCCAAGGGTAAAAGAATCTCCGGTTCAATATGAGTGTAAGGTCAATGAAATTATCTCACTTGGAGAAGAAGGCGGCGCAGGAAATCTTGTTATTGCGGAGGTGATGAAAATTCATATCCGGGAAGATTTGCTTGATGAAGGTTTACACATCGATCAACATAAAATAGACTTAGTATCCAGAATGGGTGGAAACTGGTACTCTAGAGCAAATGAAGGCATGTTTGAAGTTGAAAAACCTATACATAAAACTGGAATTGGTGTTGACCAATTACCGAAATCTGTAAGATTGAGTACAATTCTAACAGGCAACGATCTGGGAAAGCTTGGAAATATTGAAGGATTACCAGATAGAACTGAAATTCAAAAATTTATTTCTGAAAATCATTTAGAACATTTTATAGAAGAAAGCACTGATGAGCGCATACATGTGATCGCCCAAGAATATATAGAAAAAAATGAGCTTGAAAAAGCTTTAAATATTTTACTCGCAAAACAATAATTATGGAAGTACAAGGAAAAATTAAAGTCTTAGGAGAAACCAAAGAATTTGGTAGTAATGGTTTCAGAAAAAGAGAGATGGTTGTCACCACTGAAGAACAATATCCTCAACATATTCTTATTGAATTTGTTCAGGATAAGACCAACTTATTAGACAATTTTAATGTTGGACAAAACGTGAAAGTCGGAATCAATTTAAGAGGTCGTGAGTGGGTAAGTCCACAAGGAGAAACCAAATACTTCAATTCTTTAAATGGCTGGAGAATTGAAAACTTGGAGCAAAGTAATTCTGCCGGGGCTCCTCCAGTTCCACCGTCGGATCAGTTTGAACCTGTCCAAGACTTGAATGATGATGACGAAGATGATTTACCATTCTAACTCGTGTTCAATCATAAATACATACAGCTCTAGACGTTTATCTAGAGCTTTTTTTATTTTTACTCTGGAAATATTTAAAATAATAACCATCTCTTGATCGCTAAACTTGAACTCTTTTTTGCAAAAGTACTCCCCTCACCTTTCACCCTAAGTATTGGACTTACTTTGCTTACTCTTGTTTTAGCTTTTGTCTTCGGCGATTTCTCTACCGACCATTCTCAAGTAATTTCCACATTACAGGCATGGCAATCTGGAATATGGGATCAAGACCTGTTGGTTTTTGGCTACCAAATGATGCTGATTTTAGTTCTGGGTCATATTTTAGTTTTAAGTAGTCCTGTAAATAGACTTCTTGAATTTATAACAAAAGGTGTTACAGATACCAACACTGCGATCGTCATAGTAAGTGTAAGCACAATGCTAATGGGATTTTTCAACTGGGGTTTAGGGCTGATTTTTGGAGCTATACTCGCCAGAAAAATTGGTGAAAAATCTGCAAAAGAAAACTTAAACATCAACTATTCACTCATCGGTGCTTTAGGTTACTCTGGAATGATGGTTTGGCATGGCGGTATTTCTGGCTCAGCTCCGTTAAAGGCGGCAGAAGATGGTCATTTACATTCTATCATGAGTGATTTTCCTGCTGGTTTTCCTTCAGAACTATCGACTTCTGAGACTATTTTTAGTTGGAGCAACATCATCATATTTGTCATAATTCTTGTAGTGGTTCCTTTAATCTTCAGAAGCATAAAGCATAAATCCTCTTCCAGGTTTGATGTCTCCAGTCTCTTAAATGAAGTAGGATTAATTTCAGAAGAAAAAAAGGCACACCCTATTGAAAACAACGGGGTTCTACCTCTAATCTTTGGAGGATTGATTAGTTTATGCTTCTTTGTGGTTTATTTTGAAAATCTACTACAACTCAATATCACTCCCAATATGCTCAATTTCCTAATGCTTGGATTGGGAATTTTATTTCATAAATCTATTATTCAGTACCTAGATTCTCTTTCTCAAGCTATTAAGGGAGCTTCAGGAATTTTAATACAATTTCCACTCTATTTTGGAATCATAGGAGTGATGAAGGAGAGTGGACTGGCTGTAAACTTTGCCCAATTTTTTATTAGCATTTCTACTGAAACAACATTACCTATTTTTACGTTCATCAGTTCTGGAATCGTAAATATTTTTGTCCCCAGTGGTGGAGGGCAGTGGGCAATACAAGGACCCATTGCCTTACAATCTGCTACAGAACTTGGCGTACAACTCCCCAAAATCATTATGGCCTTGAGTTATGGTGACCAGATTACAAATATGCTTCAACCCTTTTGGGCTTTACCGCTTCTTGCCATAACCAAGTTAAAAGCAAGTGATATTTTCCCATTCACTTTTATATTATTTATTATTGGGAGCTTTATTTTTATAACAGGATTACTTATTTTTTGAAACATGTATAAACTCACTAAAGACATCATATTTCCACATCCAAAATTTGCAGACGACAAGGGTTTATTGGCTTTTGGAGGAGATTTGAGTTTGGAGCGAATCAAAGTTGCTTATGAAAATGGGATTTTCCCTTGGTATGAGGAAGGACAACCAATTTTATGGTGGAGTCCAGATCCTCGAATGGTCCTGTTTCCCGAGAACTTAAAAGTCTCAAAATCTATGAAGAAGCTTTTTAAAGAAAAAGCCTTCAGAGTGACTTATAACAAGGATTTTGAATATGTGATGCGCAAGTGTGCAGACATTAATAGAGATCGACGAGACGGCACCTGGATTACTGAAGATATGATAGAGAGTTTCATCAAACTTCATGAAGCTGGATTAGCAAAATCTGTTGAAGTCTGGAAAGATGATCAAATTGTGGGTGGTCTTTATGGAATTCTACTAAAAGAAAAAAAAGTATTTTGTGGAGAGAGTATGTTTACTGAAGTAGACAATGCGTCGAAGTACGGATTTATTACACTGGTTAAAAATATGGAAAAAAATGGTATTAGTCTTATCGATTGTCAGGTTTACACCAAGCATCTAGAAAGTCTTGGCGCAGAAGAAATAAGCAGGCATAACTTTTTAACCATTTTAAATTCCAAGGTCTAAGAAATTCGAATTCCATTTTTTAAGCCATGATCTGGAGATAATAGGGATATACCAATTTCATCATCTACTCCAGCGAGGACTAAACACTCACTCATCATTGTAGCGATTTGTTTGGGAGGGAAATTGACAACTGCTATGATTTGTTTTCCAATAACTTCCTCTGGTGAATAAAGCCTGGTGATCTGAGCTGAAGAACGCTTCACTCCTAGCTCTCCAAAATCAATTTCTAGCTTTAATGCAGGCTTCTTAGCTTCCTTAAATATTTCAGCTTTGAGAATTGTACCGACTCTCATATCCACTTTTTGAAAATCAGACCAGCTTAGATTATTTTCTGAAGTATCCATAGTTTTTTTTAGTATAAGAAATCCTTATATCGGAATTAGATAAAAGTAGTTTTCTTTTATAATTGCCTTAACGAACTAGATTTTAATAAATATTAAGTTTACAAAAAAATAAATAATAATGAGTGATCAAGCTTTACTAAAGCCTATTAAAATGGGCGATATGGAATTAAAAAATAGAGTGATTATGGCTCCAATGACAAGAAATCGAGCCAATAATGAGCATAATGCACCTACGGACCTTCATGCAGAGTATTATAAACAACGCGCAAGTGCAGGGCTTATAATAAGTGAAGGAGCCCAAATATCTTATCAAGCTAGAGGATACATCAACACTGCAGGAATTCATCTACCAGAACAAATTGAGGGGTGGAAGAAAGTTACAGATGCTGTCCATGAAGAGAATGGAAAAATTTTCGTTCAGTTATGGCATGTAGGAAGAATTTCACATCCAGACTTTCATAATGGTGAAAAACCAGTAGCTCCAAGTGCAATTAATGCAAATGCACAATGTTTTACAGAAGAAGGTTTCAAGGATACTGTAGAGCCAAGAGCTATGACTACTGAGGAAGTTAAGGAAACTGTTCAGGATTTTAAAAGGCCTGCAAAGAATGCAGTAGACGCTGGCTTTGATGGTTTAGAAATTCATTCTTCTAATGGATATTTACTACATCAATTTTTTAATAAATCCTCCAATCAGAGAACAGATGAATATGGTGGATCAATTGAAAACAGAGCTAGAATACTTTTTGAAATTCTTAATGCCGTTAAAGTTTTTATGCCAGAAAATAAGATTGGTGTGAGACTGAATCCTTCATTACATGGAATATTTGGAATGGAAGCCGATGAAGAAACCATTCCAACTTTTGAATATATCGTAAAAAAGTTAAATGATTATGACTTAGCTTACCTTCACTTGT
>Ga0307958_1000080_pt1 | contig 58446 bp, 54 predicted proteins | sample OrgLakmetagen492_FD_201826 | JGI IMG/M metagenome (GOLD analysis project Ga0307958, IMG submission 201826) | Saline water microbial communities from Organic Lake, Antarctica - #492 | ecosystem: Environmental > Aquatic > Non-marine Saline and Alkaline > Saline | place: Antarctica: Organic Lake... | reverse complement strand
TCGTTTTGAGGCAGGAATAAAAAAGCGCCAGCAAAAGCTGACGCAAGCTCCCTGGAGTTGGGAGGTGTAGAGCAACTCAACAATGCAATGCCCGTTTGACGTCGGGGCATTCGCGACGGAAGGGTTTTTAGGTTGATGCCAATCGGGTGCAGTCTAATTACTGCATCACAATACCACCATCAATCATCAGCAACTGCCCCGTCATGTAATCCGATTCGGCGCTGGCAAGAAATGATGCCGTACCCACGATATCTTCCGGGTAGGAGTAGCGCTTCATCAGGATCATATTTGCCGCTAGTTCGTCCATTGACTGGCCTGGTTTGTCGAATTTACCGATGGCGACCAGGTCTTTGTCCAGTTGCTCCCAGAGCTCCGTTCTGACAACACCCGGACCATAACCGTTGACGGTGATGTTGTGTTGGACAAGGGCTTTGGCTCCGCCATTGATCATGGCCAGGACCGCATGTTTGCTGCATGAGTAAGGAATGACGTCGTCAAATGCCTGCCGGCTAAGAATGGACCCGACATTGATAATTTTATAGGGGCCATTTTCTTTCCCCTGATCAATCATCTGTCTCGCTGCTTCTTGCATACCGACCAGGCAACCCCACGCGTTTACATCCATGATCTGTTGCCAGTTTTCCTCTGTAATATCCATAAACATCAGTGGCTTATTGATGCCAGCGTTGTTGATCATGACATTCAGGCTGCCGAATGCATCGACCGTTGCTTTGACGGCAGCCCGCATTTGTTCCCGTTTGGTAACATCCAGAGCGACGGCGATTGCTTCCCCGCCTTTTTTGCGAATGCGAGTGACAACTTCCTCACAACCTTCGATGTTAATGTCAGCGATGCAAACTTTCGCGCCCTGTTCTGCATAGTGCTCGGCGACTGCAGCGCCAATACCGCGGGCGGATCCGGTAATCAGGCAGTTTTTACCTTGCAAACGGGTCTTATCCATCTTTTCCCTCGTTTTATCTTTGTTTGTGGGTTGATCAAATATGAGTCTAGCCAAGCCGTTTTACAAATGCAAACGATTGCGCTAAGTTTAGAAAAGGTGGTTTTTGCACCCAGGCTGGTGTAATTGATCTTAGATGAAGTTGATCTTAAAAGTTTCGCTAATTGGAGAAATAAATTATGGCGTTGCATCCCGCCCCAGATCGTCTGGTTTTGGAGTTTATCGAGCAACGAAACGAGTCAGCTCAAGGCATTGTCATGTCTAACAGGACTGCGGGCGAATCGCCTAAAGGTCGTCTTATTGAAGCGGGCTACCAGGCACTTTCCATTCTCGAGGGTATAAAAAGTGGCGACACTGTTTTTTATTCGACCGGACAGGGCGAGCTTGTGACGGATGCAGGTCTTGGCAGGCTGATCATTAAAGCAAGCGATGTGCTTGCCTGGTCCAACGAACAATAACAAAAACATCGAACCTTCTATTCAGGAGCTCAATATTTATGTCGGCGAAACATATCCAGTTCAACCAGGAAGCACGGAATTCGCTTCTTCAGGGCATTAACGCACTCGGCGATGCGGTCAAGGCAACGTTGGGTCCTTGCGGACGACACGTGGTCATAAGCAAAAAAGATCGCTTGCCATACGTCACAAAGGACGGGGTTTCGGTTGCCAAAGAAACAGAGTTGTCTGACGAAATCGAAGATACCGGCGCTCGTCTGGCACGAAACGTAGCGTCCAGAGTCAATGAGGAAGTGGGAGACGGAACGACAACTGCGACAGTCCTTGCTCAGGCGCTGATGGTTGAGGGTATGCGGGCGGTTGCAGCCAACATGAGCCCGGTTGCCATCAAGCGAGGGATCGAGATGGCAACCAGAGACGCCGTGACGGCGCTTAATGAAATGTCTCAGGCATGCGATGAGCCAGAAACGATTCGGCGCATCGCGACTATTTCTGCAAACGGCGATATCGAGGTTGGCAAAATGATCGCCGACGCCATGGGTAAAATTGGCACAGAAGGCGTAATAACAGTCGAGGACGGCACAGGATTTGACGTCGAACTGAGCGTCGTCAAAGGCATGCAGTTTGATCGCGGGTACGCATCTCCGCACTTTATCAACGACCATAAGACAATGTCAGTGGATTTTGAACATCCACTTATTCTGCCCATTGATGGAAAGTTCGATACGTTTAATGACCTGGTCCCGCTCCTTGAAGAGGTAGGTAAGAGCCGGCGTCCTCTGCTGATCATTGCGGAAGACTTCGAGCATGACACTCTTCCGACGCTTATCGTTAACCATATGAAGGGTCGTATCAAAGTGGCAGCGGTAAAGTCCCCGGGGTTCGGGGACCGGCGTAAAAACATGATTGCCGATATCGCCATATTGACCGGCGCCCGCCTGGTGTCGGATGAACTTGGCGTAAGTGTTTCAGGTCTCCAAGAGGCGGATCTCGGTAGTGCTAAAAGAGTAGTCATTACTCAGGATAACTGCACGATTGTCGACGGGCTGGGTGATCCGGATGCGATTGCTGACAGGATCGACCAGCTCAAACAACAGTTGCCGGATGCTTTTTCAGATTATGACCGGGAAAAGCTGATGCAACGCAAGGCGAGGCTTTCCGGTGGTATTGGCGTTATTAAAGTAGGCGCTGCAACCGAAATGGAAATGGAAGAACGAAAAGACCGCATTGGCGATGCAATTCAGGCAACTCGGGCAGCTGTCGAGGAGGGCTATGTGCCAGGCGGGGGTGTGGCCCTCATCCGGGCGATCGAAAGAATGAAACCATTGCCTGGCCTATCTCCAGATGAAGCTGCTGGATATGCTCTGACGATCAGGGCACTGGAGGCGCCGTTGTCCACGATTGCCGAGAATGCGGGGCTGGTCCCTGGGGTCATTATTGAGAATATTCGGGGACAAAGCCTGGATTATGGCCTTAACGCGGCTACGGGAACGATTGAGTCTCTTTTCAAAACCGGCATTATCGACCCGACAAAGGTCACACGACTAGCTGTTCAGACTGCGTCTTCACTGGCAACTTTGCTGATCACAACCGAGGTGTTGCTGGTCGAAAAAGGCGCTGTAGAGGAAGGGCATCAACATTAAAGCAGGAAAAAGAAAGTTTATAATGCAAACGTTTGCATTACACGAATCTCTTTGCCATATTGAGCTATGAGGTTTTTGGGAAACTCTCATTACCCGTCTAAAAACAATCAACGGAGTATTAGCGATGAAAACCCAGATCAAATCAGTTCGCACCATCGGGAAACTCGGCAAAGCGTCATTGATTGCCGGCGCAGTCAGCCTTGGTTTGTCTGCAATGGCGCAGGCAGAAACTTACCGAATTGGTATCACCCAGAATAACGTGGGCGTGGACAGCTATCAGACCACTTATGAAAATGCGTTTATCGAGTCGGCCAGTGAGAACCCGGATGTCGAGACCGTTGTGCTTGATGCCGGTGGCGATGTCGCCCGTCAGATAGGACAGATTGAAAACCTTATCCAGCAGGAGGTTGATGCCATCATTATCTGGCCGACCAATGGTGAGGCCGTCATCCCCGCCGTTCGCAAGGCCCATAAAGCCGGCATTCCTGTTGTTATCACCAATTCGAACATCGACGAGAAGGGCTTCCGTTTTGTCAAGTCGTTTTCCGGCCCCGATAACATTACCCAGGGCAAGCGTTCGGCTGAAATCATGTGCGACAAGTTCAAGAGCATGGGTATCGAGAATGAGGCACAAGTGGTGCACATCACCGGTCAGCCGGGCTACACCACCGCCACCGAGCGTGCCAAGGGCTTTGAGGACCGTCTGCCAGAAGTCTGCCCTCAGGTGACTCAGATTGACAAGCAGCCGGGTGACTGGAACCGCGAAAAGTCGCAGCAGGTTATGGAAGCTTTTCTTGTCAAGTACGACGACATTGATGGCGTCTATGCCGGTGACGACAACATGGGCGTTGGCGCCCTGAATGCTGCCATGGCTGCGAACCGTGACGGCATCATCTTCGTTGGTGCGACCAACTTTGCTGTTGGTTACGAGGCCATGGCTGACGGTGATTACTGGGGCTCGATCTACCAGTCTCCGGTCGACGATGCCAAGGCGGCTCTGCAAACCACGATCGATATCCTTGATGGCAAGGAGCTGCCGTTCCTGAACTATTTCGATACACCGAAGATTACCCAAGACAACATGGATAACTTCAGCAAGCCAGTCTTCTAGAGGCCGTTAGCGCGAGGCACATTGTGTGTCTCGCGTATTTTCGAGACATGGCGCCCTCGACACACGTTAGCGCCGCAAGTCTTGCATGAAGATTCATTCGGTTGCCGTCAAGACGCCAAGAGACGGTAAGTGTGTTGAGGGTAAATCTTATGTCAGGAATAACAAAAAAAGACATCGTCAACGTATTGTCAAAGGAAGGCATTCTTTTTGCCTTCATTCTGTTCATGATCGGTTTCACCATTGCTGAACCCAGGTTCCTGTCAATGGATAACATTTTTAGCGTTATCAGGTCATCAGCCATCATCGGTGTGATGGCGCTGGGCGTTACCTTCGTTGTCATCAGCGGTAACCTCGATCTCTCAGTGGGTTCCATGATGTCGTTTTCGACCATAGTCGTGCTCGATCTGCACGATGTCTTCGGCCCGCTGGCAGCCATCCCGATGATGTTCGCGATGACGCTTGCGTTAGGGGGGCTGATCGGGTTTCTGGTCGGTTATCTGCGATTGAATTCATTGATTGTCACGCTGGGGATGCTCTCGGCGATCCATGGTCTGACACTGACCTATTCCGGTGGCAAGAATATGGATATCGCCGATAAAGACGGGACCTGGTTCAGTATTTTCGGCCAGGGCACGGCGCTGGGCATTCCGGTTCCCATTCTGATTTTCATCCTGCTTGCCGCGATTCTCGGTATCGTCCTTGCGAAAACGCCTTTCGGGCGAAAGGTCTATGCGGTCGGCGGCAGTGGCACGGCGGCGACATTTTCAGGCATTCGACGTGCACGCACCGTGTTCATCTGTTATCTGGCTTCGTCATTCTGTGTTGCGACGGCGGGACTGATCCAGGCCAGTCGCTCGATGGGTAGCCAGAACACAGTCGGCCTGGGGCTCGAGCTTGAAGTGCTGGCCGCGGTTATTCTGGGCGGCGCGTCGCTGATGGGTGGCGCCGGGACCGTGTTCAAGACGGTGGTTGGTGTTCTGATCCTCGGATTCATTCAGAACGGACTGCTATTTCTGGGCCTGGATTTCTACTACCAGTTCGTAGTCACGTGGATCATCATCATTCTTGCGGTTTGGCTAGATTTAGCCGGCAAACGCGGCAAGATTTTGTCGCCAATCGCGTGAGCAGGGAGATCATCATGCACGCAGGAAAACTATCCAAATACCTCAAGACTGGCGCCATCTGGGTGTTCATCGTGATTGAACTGATCTTCTTCAGTATCGCCGGTGAATATCTGTCACTCACCGACACGGCGTTCATGGATGTAGACAATATGCTGCTGTTACTCAAGCAGTCGGCACCGATCGGTATCATTGCGATGGGCATGACGATTGTCATGATCAACGGCAATATCGATCTGAGCGTCGGCGCGACTTTCGCCATCGCCGCAGTTGTTCTGCTCGACAGCATGACCTGGCCGATATTCGCCGGCCTGGGAGACTGGGTAATACCCGTTTCCTTGGGATTGGCATTGTTGTCGGGGGTCGCGCTTGGCGCCCTGAACGGGCTCATCGTCTGGAAGACCGGGGTAGATGCCTTTATCGTCACACTCGGTGCGATGCTGGGCTTTCGGGGTCTGGTGTTCATGTTCAATGGCGAAAACCCGACGTCTCACCTGAACTGGACGCTGGTCGATTTTGCCGAGGCGCAGTTCCTGGGCCTGCACACGGCCACCTGGGTCCTGTTGGGAGTGACCGCCATCATATGGTTCGTCATGAACCGCACCGTACACGGTCGCAACGCTTACGCCATCGGCGATAACCGCGAGGCAGCCATCAACGCGGGTATCAAGGTGGGTCCGCACATGATGATCAATTTCATGATCATTGGTTTCCTGGCGGCGCTCTCGGCCGTTGTTTTCTATTCAGAGAGCGGATCGGTCAACCCGAATGACGGCCAGCTTTACGAACTCTGGATTATTACCGCTGTCGTCCTTGGTGGAACCAAGTTGACTGGCGGCTCCGGGTCGATCATCGCGACCCTGGGTGGTGTCATTGCGATCCAGCTTATGCGTAAGGGTCTTGGCTTCATCGGGGCGGACACGTCAACAGTGAATCTCGTTCTCGGGTCCATCCTGATTATCGTCCTGTTTGTGGACCGTCAATTGAATATCAAGGGCAAAGAGGAGTTACGAGTATGACGGACCAGAATCCTACCCTGCGCCTCGAAGGCATTGTCAAGACGTTTCCCGGTGTGAGGGCGCTCGATGGCGTTTCTTTCTCGGTCATGCCGGGCGAGGTGCATGCATTGATGGGCGAGAACGGGGCCGGCAAGTCGACGCTCATGAAAGTGCTGGGCGGTATCCATCAACCCGATGAAGGTCAGATACTAGTTGAAGAGACGCCGGTGGTCATGACCAATCCGCTGGAGGCGAAAGCCAAGGGTATTGTTTTTATTCACCAGGAACTGAGTCTTGCCAACGAGTTGTCGGTTGCGGAAAACGTCTACCTTGGCGAGCTGCCAATAAAGAGTTTTGGCCGCGTCGACTGGAAAACGCTGCACGGCAAAACCGACGAAATACTATCGCGCCTGAAGGTCGGCTTCGATGCCAAGACCCTGGTCGGTGATCTGTCCATCGCCAATCAACAGATGGTCGAGATCGCACGGGCCCTGACAGTTGACGCCAAGGCCGTGATCTTTGACGAACCGACCGCTTCGCTGACGGACGCCGAAAAGGCGGTGCTATTCGAAGTGATCGCGGATCTGAAATCCCAGGGTGTGGGTATTGTCTATATCTCGCATCGCATGGAGGAAATCTTCAAGATTACCGACCGCATCAGTGTGCTGAGAGACGGCAAGTACCAGGGCACGCTCGTGACTGCTGATACCGATGATGAAGGTGTGACCCACATGATGATCGGGCGTAAGCTCGACCTGTCGCGCAACGAGTCGCATCACGAACTCGGTGACGTGGCTCTGGAAGTTCGAGGGTTGAGCTGTGGTGACATGTACCATGAGGTCAACTTCAGCGTACGCCAGGGCGAAGTTTTGGGTTTTTACGGTCTGGTCGGCGCCGGACGTACTGAGATTTCCGAAACCCTGTTCGGGCTGCGGACACCTTCAGCCGGATCGATTTATCTTGAAGGTCAGGAGGTTGAGATCCGTTCGCCTGCGGACGCCATTGCGCAGGGTATATCCCTGGTCCCTGAAGACAGGAAATGCCAGGGCCTGGTGCTTGGCATGAATTGCCGTGACAACATGACCTTGCCGCAGGTCGGTGACCTGACGGCCGGTCCGTTCGTCTCGGGTGGCGCGGAAATCGCCATCTATGATCAGTATAGAGACCGGCTCGATATTCGAGCGTCGAGCTGGAAACAACAGGTTGGTAATCTGTCCGGCGGAAACCAGCAGAAGATCGTGATCGGCAAATGGCTGTCCATGCATCCGCGCGTATTGATTGTCGATGAGCCGACTCGAGGTATCGACGTTGGTTCCAAATCGGAGATTCACAAACTGATCCGGGAACTGGCGGCGCACGGCTACGCAGTAATCGTCATCAGTTCGGAAATGCCGGAAGTCCTGCACGTGTCGGATCGCATCGTTGCGATGTACTCAGGACGGGTGATGCGAACGTTTACCTCTGAAGAAGTGACCGAAGATAAACTGATTCAGGCAATATCGGGGCTCACAAGAGAAGACGCCGCATGACCCGGTTGCAGGAAAACAGGACCGGTTGATCAGGGCGAGTACGGGTCAGGATGCCTGACCCGTGCCACATTCAATCGGAGGAGGTGCTCTGAGAGGCTTCGTTTTTGTTTTTGATTCGCGCAAGGGGAGCGGTGGACTTTCTGATCACGAGTTTGGGCTTCAATAAAACCTCCTCATGAAAGTCTGAATTGTCGGATTTAATCCTTTTCAAAAGCAGGTCAGCGGAGCGTTCCCCCATCTGGAAGTGGGGAATTGACACCGTTGTTAGAGGCGTCGCAAACCAGTCGAGATAGGGCATGTTGTTAAACCCGATAACCGACATTCTTTTGGGGCAGGCGTACCCAAACTGTGTAAGAGCGGTCAGGCATCCGAGCGCAATCAAGTCGTTTGAGGCGATAACGGCCGTGGCGTCTGGATTTTTTTGGAGAAATAGCGACATGGCTTCTTCGCCGCCGATCTCGGACAGGGCGTGTGCTTCAACAATCCGTTGAGCAGGCACCGGGAGGTTGTGCTCAGCCATGGTCTGCGTGAATGCACGTAGCCGTATGTGTGACACGGAAATATCCTTGGGGCCGGCAATGAAGCCGATTTTCTGATGATTCAGCTCAAGCAGGTGGTCGACCGCCATTCTGATGCCAAGCGAATCATCGACTTTGACGGTGTCTACGTCGCCCGCATCAACGACCCGATTGACCAGTACAAGCGGTACACCCTGTTTCTTGCACAAGTCCACCACACTGTCTTTGCGGAAAGCTGCCGCATAAATAATGCCATCAACCCCCCGGTTGATCAGTTTCTCTACCTCTGTATGGGCTGCTTTCTCATTGTTCTGGCTATAAGCCAGAAAGGCCGTATACCCATACTGGTCCAGAACGCTCTGTATGCCCCTGATAATCGGGGGAAACACCGGATTCATCAAATCCGGGATAATCATACCGATGGTTTTGCTGTTTCCGACCTTGAGCGCATAAGCCGCCGCATTCTGCTTATAGCCCATTTCCTCAGCGGCTTTTTTTACGCGTTTGACAACTTCCGGCGAAATCATGTCACTCGATTTGTCGCTCAGGGCGCGAGAAACCGTAGAGGTGTTGATGTTGAGTCGTTCCGCCAGATCGCGAAGCGTGATGCGTTTCTTCTGTACCAAAGTAAGAGTCCAAGAGAGAGCTAAAAATTTGGGTGTCGAGCGTGCATCCTGAGCATTATTTGCGCATCAGGTAGAGCCAACGACGCCAGTATACATAAGCATCGAAGTTATCGCTGCACGCATGATTATATTTGATTTACGCAAACGATTGCACTAAAGTGATTAGAATTATAGCTGCAATCAAAAGTGCTTATCGTCGCGTTGCATTTAGGAGGACTCATGGCCAAAACCGTAAAACCAAGCGAGCCAACGATTGTTCGCTCAGAAGATGTGGATCCACACTGGGTCTGGGGACGTCCCATACCAGCTCCGGGCCGGATGCATGTGGATTTTGAGGAGCGAGTCAACTACAACCGGTTGCATCGATACCGGACAGGCAGGGCTCGTAACGCGCTGGCGGATTCCGACCTTGGCGCCATTCTGTGCTTTGACAATAACAACATCCGGTACCTCACCAGCTCAGTAATCGGTGAGTGGACCAGAGACAAGTTCTGTCGTTACGCCCTGTTCACTGGCAACTCCGACCCCTACCTCTGGGATTTTGGCTCAGCTGCTGCCCACCACCGGATTTATGCGCCCTGGCTGAAACAGGATCATTGCAAGGCCGGTATGCTTGGGCTCCGGGGATCCATTGGCAAGGAGGCGGGACTGTTCAAGCGCGCGGCCGAGGAGATCCGGGATATCCTGAAAGCCGAGGGCGTTGCCGATATGCCTGTGGGCGTCGATGTTTGCGAGCCGCCCATGTTGTTTGCGCTACAGGAAGCCGGCCTGGAAATAAGAGATGTACAGCAGGTTATGCTGGATGCGCGCCAGATCAAAAGCCAGGATGAAATCACCCTGCTAAATATGGCCGCAACGATGGTGGACGGCGCCTACGATCACTTGGCCGAAAAGCTTCGCCCGGGCACGCGTGAGAATGAAATGGTTGGGCTGGTTAATAAATTTCTCTACGACAACGGCTCGGATGATGTCGAAGCCATCAACGCCGTTTCCGGTGAGCGCTGTTGCCCGCACCCTCATAATTTTACCGACCGCATGTACCGGCCGGGTGATCAGGCGTTCTTCGATATTATCCAGGCGTTCATGGGATACAGAACCTGCTATTACCGCACGCTGAATATCGGCAGTTCAACCAAATCCCAGGAAGATGCCTACAAACAGGCCCGTGAATGGATAGATTCCGCCATCGAGCTGGTTCGCCCTGGAATGACCACCGATAGAATAGCCGCCGTGTGGCCTAAGGCGACCGACTTTGGGTTTGCCAATGAGATGGAGGCCTTTGGTCTGCAGTTTGGCCATGGTTTGGGCCTGGCGCTCCACGAGCGCCCCATTATCAGCAGGCTTGTCTCGTTTGATAGCCCGTTTGAGTTGGAGGTAGGCATGGTGTTTGCGCTGGAAACCTTTTGCCCCGCTGCAGATGGCAATGGCGCTGCCCGCATCGAAGAAGAGGTTGTTGTGACGCCGGACGGATGCCAGGTAATCACGCTATTCCCGTCCAAGGACCTGTTCATCGCTAATAAATACTAACCGGAGTTTTTTGTGGGCGTTTATATTAAGGAAGTCGGAAAAAGCGTACCCAACGGGCTGTTCTTGGATGGCAATTGGATTACAGAAACCGCTACAACGTTTGATGTAATCAATCCTGCGACCGAGGAAGTCATCACGGCGGTTCCAAACTGCACCGCCGAGCATGCCGCAATGGCTATGAATGCTTGCGACAGTGCAGTGACCGAGTGGCTGTCTCGAACGCCGCGAGAGCGTTCCGAGGTCTTGAGGGCCATCTTCGACACGATGCAGAAAGAGAAAGACGCCATCGCCAGACTGATCACCCTTGAGGAAGGTAAAACCCTCAAGGAGTCAACGGGAGAGGTCGATTATGCCTCGGAATTTTTCCGTTGGTACGGCGAAGAGTCTCTGCGCCTGGGCGGTGAAATGCGACCGTCGCCCAGCGGCAAACATACCATTGTGGTGACTCATCAGCCGGTAGGCACTGCGCTGTTAATTACCCCCTGGAATTTCCCGGCCGCAATGATTACCCGAAAAATTGCACCGGCGATTGCTGCTGGTTGCGGCGTCGTCGTCAAACCACCAAAAGAAACCCCGTTGACCTCGCTGTATCTGGCGGAACTGATGCAACGGTGCGGTGTTCCCGATGGTCTGGTCAACGTTTTAACGACCGATGACGCGGGCACGCTGACCGAGGCGTTGGTGAATGACCACCGGCTGCGGAAAATTTCCTTTACGGGTAGCACCGGTGTTGGACGGCTGCTACAGGGCATGGCGGCGAAAAGAATCCTTAACACGTCTATGGAGCTTGGGGGCAACGCCCCGCTGATTGTTTGTGACGATGCAGACATGGATACCGCCATTGAGGGCGCCTTTGTGGCCAAAATGCGCAATGCCGGTGAATCCTGTATTGCTGCGAACCGGCTTTACGTTCATGACGCCATCTATGATGAGTTCTGCGACAGACTGGTAAAACGTTTTGAGGAGCTCAAAGTTGGCAATGGTCTGGAGGCGGACGTCGATGTGGGCTCCATCATTTCCCGCAAGGAACTGGAAAAGCTGGAGGCCATTGTTGCTGAGGCCGTCGAAGACGGCGCCACCGTCGCAACCGGCGGCACAACGCTTCATGAGAAAGGTTTTTTCTTTGCACCCACGGTGCTGAAAGATGTAAAGCCAGGTGCGCGTATTCTTGATCAGGAAGTGTTTGGCCCCGTCGCACCTCTGGTCCGTTTCCAGGATGTGGATGCGGTTATCCGGCAGGCCAACGATACCCCGTACGGCCTTGCTGCGTACGTGTTCAGTGGTGATGTTGGTAATGCGATGAACATTGCAGAAAGGCTGAACGCCGGCATCGTTGGCGTAAACCGAGGTTTTGTATCTGACCCCGCGGCTCCGTTCGGTGGCATGAAGGAAAGTGGCATCGGACGGGAAGGTGCCCAGGATGGTATAAAGGAGTTCCTGGAAACCCAATATATTGCCACATCGTGGTAAGCCTGTTCAGGAACTCACCGCGAATAACCTGACAGCAAACTCGGAGATTTTAATGAACTGGACCGTGTACCTTTCTGGTGAAATTCATACTGACTGGCGCGAACAGCTTCAGGCAGGGGTGGAAGCGCTGGGGCTGCCCGTCGAATTTACGGCACCAGTCACTGATCATCCAGCCAGCGATGCCGCGGGTGACATGCTGGGCGTGCCGGAGACCCAGTTTTGGCGCGATCATCAGTCGTCCAAAGTCAACGGCATCCGCACCAAGACCATGCTGGAGCAGTGCGACCTGGCGGTGATCCGTTTTGGCGATAAGTACAAACAGTGGAACGCGGCTTTCGATGCGGGCTACTGTGCAGCCCTGGGCCGGCCGTATATCACACTGCATGATGAGGACATTGTCCACCCCTTGAAGGAGGTGGATGCCGCAGCGATGGCTTGGGCCCAGACACCGGACCAGGTGATTGAGGTGTTGAAGTATGTCACCAATGCTCGATAACGTCTGGAAGACCAGCTAACTCGCTAGTCTCTGGACTGGTCTATTTTCTCCGTTAGCTCTTTCAGCTGTAACTGCACAGCCTGGAGCTGGCGGGTGATCTCGTCCCTCTCATCATGAGCCTGCTGTGCCTCTCTGGCATTCTTCTCTTCGCTCATTACTTCCAGAATCGCACCGATCATCATATTCAGAAAGACGAATGCGGTCAGGAAAATGAATGTAATGTAGTAGAACCAGCTCAGCGGGTATTGCTCCATGGTGGCATACATCACATCCGTCCAGTCCTCGAACGTGGCCACGCGGAACAGAGTTAACATGGCAATGGCCACATCCCCCCAGAGTTCTTCATCCACGCTGGCAAAGAAGAGCGAGCCCATGGCTGCATAGATGTAGAAGATAATAAACATCAGCAGAGCGATGTAACCCATGCGGGGAATGGCCTTGAGCAATGAGTTGATCAGGAATCGCAGTTCCGGCACAACAGACACAAGGCGCAATACCCGGAACACCCTCAACAACCTGCCCAGCAGAACGGCCTCCGAATTATCCAGGGGAATCAGGCTGCCAACGACCACCAGAGTGTCAAACAGGTTCCAGCCATCCAGCAGGAAGCGTTTTTTGCTGGGGCAGGCTGCGAGCCGGAAAAGGATTTCAATCAGGAAGAAAATGGTGATGGCGTTGTCCATCACACGCAGGGAGCCTTCCACCAGAGGCGGCAGTTCATAGGTTTTGGCGCCAATGGTCAGCGCGGACAGAATGATGATGCCGATAACCACGCTTTGAAAAATGCGGCTGGACTCGATGCGTTGTAGTCGTTCAAAACTGTTTACAGGACTTGACTGAGGTGACATGAGAGAAAAGCAGCTCCGAACAGTTCGTGGAGCCTGAATTCTAATTCCACCCGTCCCACTTGGATAGCACTGTGCTGGTTCAGAAATTTTGAACAATCTGCCGGAAATTTACCGGTTTTTCTTTCCCTTAAAACAACATAGGGTTTGTGAAATCTACTATTTATGACTAAGGGAGAATATAGATGGCGAAGGTACTAGTGCTTTATTATTCAATGTACGGTCACATGGAAACCATGGCCCAGACCGTTGTCGACGGTGCCAAATCGGTCAGCGGCGCCGATGTAACCCTCAAGCGGGTGCCGGAGACCATGCCTGAGCAGGCTTTCGCGGATGCGGGTGGTAAAACGGACCAGCAAGCACCGTTGGCCGACCCAAAAGAATTGGCCGATTACGACGCAGTCATCTTTGGCACACCGACCCGTTTTGGTAACATGTGCGGTCAGATGCGCACGTTCATGGACCAGACCGGTGGCCTTTGGGCCAACGGGAAACTGCATGGCAAAGTGGCCAGCGTGTTCACGTCCACCGGCACTGGCGGCGGCCAAGAGCACACGATAAGCTCTTTCTGGACGACACTGGCGCATCACGGCATGGTTATTGTGCCGCTTGGGTACGGAATCCCTGACTTTTTTGATATTTCCGAGGTCAGTGGCGGAACGCCCTACGGTGCCTCCACCATTGCCGGTGGTGACGGGTCACGCCAGCCCAATGAAAAGGAACTCAACATCGCCCGGTATCAGGGCAAGCATGTGGCAGAGGTCGCGGTAAAACTCCACGGCTGATGCCCTGAACCGGAGCCCCAATGGCTGCAGCCCTGGCATTGTTTTACAAACTGCTTCCCCTCTACGTAACAGTGCTTCTGGGCTGGATTGCCGGTCGCTATCTTGAAGCCAGCGGCCGGCACATCGCCGGTATTATGCTTTACATTGTTACGCCTTCGGTGATTTTCTCCGGAGTCATGGCAGCACCGTTATCGCTGGAAGTCATCCTGCTGCCGGCGCTAACGTTTGCGCTCTGCTCTATCCTGGGTTTACTCCATATGCTTTTGGCCCGTCGATTGGGCCTGAGCAGACTTTCCAGCCTGATGCCTCTGTCAGTGGGGACGGGCAATACTGGCTATTTCGGTATTCCGGTGGCGCTCGTGCTATTCGGGCAGGAGGGGCTTGCTCTCTACGTCGTTTGCATGCTCGGAACCGTTCTGTTCGAACACTCCATAGGCTTCTATCTGGCGGCTCGAGGTCGCTATAGCATCCGCGATGCGCTCGTCCGTGTGGCGCGCCTGCCATCTGTTTACGCGTTCGCGCTGGCGGTTATTCTCAACCTGTCAGGCCTGTCCATACCGGAAGTGTTCATGCCTCTTTTTGATAATCTCAGAGGAGCCTACAGCACTCTGGGAATGATGATTATCGGCATGAGCATCCTCAGTGTCCGCGGACTGCTTGGGGATCTGCGTTTTACCGCATTAGCGTTCTTCGGCAAGTTCGTTTCCTGGCCGGTGGTGGCGCTGAGCTTGTGGTGGCTGGACGCGAACCTGTTTGGCCTATACTCCACCGCAGTTCATCAAGCGATCTTCCTGATCTCCATCACTCCTATCGCTGCCAACACCGTGGTTATCGCAACCCTGTTGGACAACTCGCCGAAGCAGGCGGCGGGCACCACACTGCTGAGTACCCTGTTCGCGCTGCTGTTCATTCCCGTGATGGTGTCTATTGCACTTCCCTGATCACCCAAAAGAAACTGGTCTTCAACGGACTCCGAAGCCCGCGCTATCCACTGATTCAGATTTCGCCTGCTTGATATCATCCTTTGCGTGCTTTACCACACTCACGCCTGCGGTTATCGCAAGCAGCCCCATCACGGTCGCGACGGCCAGGTCTGGCCAGGCGGTGCCGGTGCCGAACACGCCCAGCGCGGCTGCCATGACGGCGACATTACCAATCGCATCGTTGCGGCTGCATAGCCAAACCGAGCGCATATCGGAATCCCCCGCCCGGAATTTAAACAGGGTGATTGCAACCACCGCGTTGGCGACCAATGCCAACAGGCCGATGGCGCCCATGGTGAAGGGTTCCGGGGTAATGCCGCTCTGCGCAACCCATATGGCCCGGCCCAGCACCGCAAAGCCGAACAGGGTCATGGTGACGCCCTTGACCATGGCCGCCCGGCCGCGCCAGAGCATGCCCATGGAAAGCACGCTGAGTGAAAGAACATAGTTCGCGCTGTCGCCAAAGAAATCAATGGCGTCCGCAAGCAGGGAAACGGAGCCGGACTGGAGACTGGCGGCGCCCTCGACAAAAAACATCGCAAGGTTAATCCACAGAGCAAACCAGAGCGCCTTGCGAAAGCGCGGGTCAGGTTGGTTCGATTCCGGTACTGAGCAGCAGCCAGCCATAAGGACCTCGTGTTTGTGTTATGGCTATTGTGGGAAGAGATAGTAACAGGGTCAAACCCTCGCCTACCGGACTATGCCGGAATGACCACCAGCACGTTCAACCCTCCGGCCGGGCTGCGTGAAAATGTGATCTGCCCGCTATAGCGGTCAACAATGTCAGCAACGCCGGCGCCGTCGTCCGCCACTTGCAGGCAGAAGCTGACATCAGTCTCCCAAAGTGCGAGTTCGGCATGCTGACTGGCCCACTTGCCGGCATTATCAAGAAGGTTGCCCATCAGTTCGTTCAGGTCGTGCTCTTCAACAGGCCAGCGATGGGCTTCATCCAGATCGGTAGAGAGTTCGAAGTTCTTGTCCGGGTGCAGTCGTCCCAGCATCCATAGCAGGTCCCGTGCTTGCTTTACCGGCTGCGCCACTTTGCCGGCCTGGGGACCGGAAAACTGGCTGCGACGCATTTCCGCTTCCAGTTTCTGGTGAATGTCAGACAACCGGTGGGCCATTTCCCGTCTCAGCGAGGGAGTCAATTCACGTTCATGATCGTCCAGAATTTGGCGAACCGCTGCGATAGGCGTCTTGACGCTGTGGGACAGATTGGCCAGCGCATCACGGGAGCGTTCCAGGCGTTGATCCAGGGTATCCAGTAGCTGGTTCAACTGATCGACCAATGGGCGGAACTCCTCTGGCGCCTGAGTGTGGATTCGCGTTTCCCGGCCCTGCTGCAGGTCCTCCAGCGCAAGCTGAAGGGCTTTCACGGGCCGCAGCGCCAGGTTAATGCCAAACCAGATGGCACTTGCCAGCATCCCGACCAGCAGCAGGGAGACCACGGCGGTCCAGAGGTGCAGGGACTGTTGGGTCTGGTGCAGGTCACCCAAATCTTCGGCCACTATGATGACCACCGGCTTGTTGTTTATGACCGTGGTTCTGCGGTAAGCCAGCAGTTTGCCCGCAACATCGATTGCCGTTGGCGCCCCAACCAGGAACGGGCCTGTGCGTTCGTCGTCCAGCAATGCTTCCAGTAAGGGTTGCCATTTTTCCGGCGAGACCTGGCTTTGCCCATCAATCGCTATGGCAAAGGCATGGTGAAACACATCCTCGAAATAGGTTCCGGTATCGAGCTTTGTCAGGTCGGCTCCGGTGCGGGTCAGCTGGTGCTCCAGGAAGGCAACTTCATCTTTCAGTCTTCCTTCCACAAAATCCCGGGACATCTGTTCAAGTAGAAGTCCGTGAATGAACCAGGCCAGGCCCATCAGGGCAACGCCGGCTGGCAGTAGTAACAGCAGTAGGGCTCGCCGGACGGATTTTCTGCGTTCAGCTATCGGCAATGAAAACATACCCCTGTCCCCGCCGGGTTTCGATCGTATCCTGGCCCACCAGCTTTCGCAGGCGTCTTACGTAGGCTTCGATGGTGTTCTCATTGGGGCTGTCGCTAAGACTGTAGAGCTGTTCAATCAGCCGTTCCTTGGAGAAAACCCGCCCGGGCCGCGCCATCAGGCAGCGCAGTAGGCGGAACTCGGTTCCGGTCAGCGAGTGGTCCGTGCCATCGGGCATCGTCAGATATTGCCGGTTTTCATCCAGCACAAAGCCGCCAGCGGTCAGCAGGTCGTTGCTGCGGCCTTCACTGCGCCGGATGATGGCGTGCAAGCGTGCCAATAGCTCTTCGGACTGAAAGGGTTTGGCCAAGTAATCGTCTGCGCCGGCCTTGAGGCCATTGACCTTGTCCTGCCAGTCTCCTCGAGCGGTCAGGATCAGCACTGGCATGGTCCGCCTGCCGGAGCGCCAGCTTTTCAGAACATCCAGTCCGTTACCGTCGGGCAGACCCAGGTCCAGAACAACTGCCCGGTAGTCTTCCTGCTGGCCCAGTCGCTCTGCCTGTTTTGCCGTGCCGGCTTCGTGGGCGGCAGGCGCCCATGATGGGGGCCACCACGATGAGGCCAAAACCAGTCAGGGTAACGGCCACGGCAAAGAAATGGGTAAGCCCATGGTCGGTCAGCCTGGCAAAGCCAAGAACGTTGACCGCACCGTTGCCATTACCATGATGGATAACTATTTCGAGCCGGAGTCAGTCTCCGTCAAGCCGGGCGAAACCATACGCTTCACCGTGAAAAATGAAGGCGCGCTGGTTCACGAACTCAATATCGCGACAGCGTCCATGCATGAGGCTCACCAGGAAGAAATGCAGATGATGGTGGAGCACGGCGTTCTGAAAGGAGATCGCATTGATAAAGAAGCCATGAACATGGATATGGGTAATGGCCAGACCATGAGTCATGACCACGCCAACAGCGTATTGCTCGAGCCGGGCCAGTCAGGCGAGATCATTTGGAAATTCAGCAAACCGGGCGAGCTTGAGTTCGCCTGCAATGTGCCGGGCCATTATCAGGCTGGTATGTACGGCGATATCGATTTTGAATAAGCAGGTGTATGTCATGAAAAAGTCCATTCTGATGGCCATGCTGGCGGGTTTTGCGGCGGCAACCGTCAACGCTGGCGAGTACGATATTTCCGTTGACCGGGTCGAGATCGACACCGGCGATTTCGTCAAGGAAGGCATTGGTTACAATGGCGCGTCGCCCGGACCGGTCTTGCGGTTCAAGGAAGGGGAAGACGTCACCATCAACGTGACCAATAACCTGGATGAGATGACGTCCATCCACTGGCATGGGCTAATCCTGCCCTATCAGCAGGACGGGGTGCCGGGCATCAGCTATGCCGGCATCAAGCCGGGAGAAACCTTCACCTATCAGTTCCCGATTGTTCAGGCCGGTACTTACTGGTTCCACAGCCACTCCGGGTTCCAGGAACCCAATGGGGCCTATGGCGCTATCGTGATTGAGCCAGAAGGTCGCGAGCCTTTCCGCTACGACCGGGACTACGTGGTGCAACTCACTGACAAGCACCCCCATTCCGGCGACCGGATTATGCGCAACCTGAAAATGTCGGCCGATTACTACAACCGTCAGCAGCAGACGGCGGGTGACTTCTTCGCCGAGGCTGGCGAGAACGGCTTCATGGCAACCGTGAAGGACCGGATGATGTGGGGCGACATGCGCATGATGAAAGCGGATGTCGAAGACGTGCAGGGCTTTACCGCACTGATCAACGGCAAGGGCCCGGAACAGAACTGGACCGGATTGTTCGAGCCGGGTGAGCGCATTCGTCTGCGCTTTATCAATTCCTCCGCCATGACCTATTTCGACATTCGCATCCCGGGCCTGGAGATGACCGTGGTGCAGGCCGATGGCAACAACGTGCAGCCAGTGAATGTCGACGAATTCCGCATCGGCGTGGCGGAAACCTACGATGTGATCGTGCGCATTAGGGATGAGAAAGCCTACACCATCTTCGCTGAATCCATGGGCCGTTCGGGCTATGCCCGGGGCACTCTGGCGCCGGAGCACGGCATGACGGCGGATGTGCCGGAAATGCGTGACGCACCGCTGCTGACCATGGCTGATATGGCCGGGCATATGGACCACGGCGATATGGCAGGCATGGATCATTCCAAGATGGAGGGTATGGTCCACTCCAAGATGGCCGGTATGGATCATTCCAATATGGAAGGCATGGATCACTCAGCGATGGGCATGTCCGGCGGAGCTGCAAGCGATCCTTTCTATGCCAAGGGAAGCGGTCTGACGCCGCAAGCGGCTAATGGCGGAAAATTTCTGTCCTACGCCGATCTTAAAGCCCAGGACCCGCTTTACGAGCACCGTGAAGCGACCCGGGAAATCGAGATGCGCCTGACCGGCAACATGGAGCGTTACGAGTGGAGCATTAACGGTGTCAAATACGAGGACGCTGATCCGGTTATGCTGCAATACGGCGAGCGGGTGCGCTTCAAATTCGTCAACGAAACCATGATGACCCATCCGATGCACCTGCATGGTATGTGGTCGATTCTTGATGTGGGTGAGGGCAAGTGGAACCCTATCAAACACGTGGTCAGTGTTTCGCCGGCCACCACGGTGTACATGGAAACTGAAGTGGATGCGCCGGGCCAATGGGCGTTCCATTGCCATCTTTCTTACCATGCCGCTTCAGGCATGTTCCGCAAGATCGTGGTCGAAGGTGGCCCTGAAAGCACGGTGGCAGAAGGCGAGCAAAGCGGGCACCAGGGAGGCGAATCATGAGTCGATCCACCCAACTGGTCGTCGGCCTTGCCCTGGCAACTGCAGCGATGGCGTCGCCGGTTATCGCCCAGGAGGATCCCGCCAAGAAAACCCAGACCGCCAAGACGTTCTGGGGCGTGTCCGCCGAAAAACTGGAATATCGCTACAGCGACTCTGACGAAGAACTCGCGGTGGTTGAGGGTGGCGCCTTTTACGGCACCGATGAACTCAAATTCCACTGGCTGTTCACGGGCGAATGGGAAGAGGCGCACAACGCCTGGGAAACGCTGGAAAACCAGTTTGTTGCCCAGACGCCTGTCAGCGATTTCTGGGATGCAAAGGGCGGTATTCGCATCGACACACCGGAAGGAAAAGATCGGGTCTATGGCGTTCTCGGGCTCACTGGCCTTGCGCCCCAATGGGTTGAGGTAGATACCAATCTGTATGTCAGCGATGAGGGAGACGCTTCCGTTGATTTTGAGGCGGAATATGAGCTGCTGGTCACCAATTACTGGATACTGTCGGCCAGCTTCGAAACCCTGGCGGCGTTTTCCGAGGACCGGGAAATCGGCGTTGGCAAAGGACTGAACTCCACCGAACTGGGGCTGCGTCTGAGCTACGACCTGATCTACCGCACCTTTTCGCCCTATATCGGCGTGGTTCATGAGCGTAAATACGGCGACACGGCCGATCTGGCCCGTGATTCCGGCGGTAGCACGGAAGACTGGTTTGCAGTCGTTGGCGCCAGGATTATGTTCTGATTCGACTCTGAACGGGCCCAGGGATACCTCCTCGGCCCGTTTTTAGTCTATTATTTGATGTAAGTGAAATCCATTAAATTGATCAGTCAAGGCACCCGTTGGGGATTCCCTGAGCAGGGAACGGAATAGAACGACGCATACAAGTAGCGCAAGGCGATGATGGAAACCAATATGTTTGGCAACACTATGTGGGCAGGGCACTGGCTGTGGATGCTGGTGATGGCTGTCGCAGTGGTTGTTCCTGTCTGGCGAATTTGTCAGCGCACCGGGTACCCCGGTTGGATCGGCGTTCTGATATTGATTCCCATGGTTAACCTGGCTCTGCTTTACTTCCTGGCGTTTGCCAACTGGCCGGCAAACAAAGCCGGAGATGGTAATGACTGAGCATCATCACGATTATAGCAATCATGAAGACTCTGGCGAGCACACAGCCAACGAACCGGTAGCGCCGGGCACCATGTATACCTGCCCGATGCACCCGGAAATTCGCCAGCAAGGCCCGGGGGACTGCCCCATTTGCGGGATGGCCCTGGAGCCCGAGCAGGTGAGTCTGGATGACGGGCCTTCGGCAGAACTCAAGGATATGACCCGTCGGTTCTGGATCGGCCTGGTTCTGAGCCTGCCGGTACTGGTGCTGGAAATGGGTGGGCATCTCATCGGTCTTGATCACATCGTGGCCCCGCAGATGTCCAACTGGATTCAGTTGGTGCTGGCCACTCCGGTCGTGCTCTGGTGCGGCGGGCCCTTCTTCGTCCGGGGCTGGAAGTCCGTGGTTAACCGTAACCTGAACATGTTCACGCTGATCGCTATTGGCACCGGCGTGGCCCTGATTTACAGCCTTGTGGCCACCTTCGCGCCCCAGATATTTCCGGGCGCCTTCCGACAGGCCGATGGTTCGGTAGCGGTCTACTTTGAGGCGGCTGCGGTCATTGTGGTGTTGGTATTGCTCGGGCAGGTCCTGGAGTTACGAGCGCGGGAGAAAACCTCCGGTGCCATCAAGGCCCTGCTGGACCTGGCGCCGGCGACCGCCAGGAAACTGGATGATGATGACGGTGAGTCCGATGTGTCACTGGATCAGGTCAAGGTCGGCGACCGCTTGCGGGTGCGTCCTGGCGATAAGGTGCCGCTGGACGGCGAGGTGCTTGAAGGCAACTCCAATGTGGATGAATCCATGGTGACCGGTGAGCCTTTGGCGGTCAGTAAGAAATCCGGCGATCAGGTGATCGGCGGCAGCATCAACCAGCAAGGCAGCTTTATCATGCGGGCCGACAAGGTGGGTCGGGACACCATGTTGTCGCAGATCGTGCAGATGGTGGCCAGCGCCCAGCGCAGCCGCGCACCGATTCAGGGTCTGGCCGACACGGTGGCAGGGTATTTTGTGCCGGCCGTGATCGTGATCGCCATTATTGCCTTTATTGCCTGGTCATTTCTGGGGCCGGCGCCGCCCATGGCATTCGGCCTGATCGCCGCCGTAAGCGTGCTGATCATCGCCTGCCCCTGTGCGCTGGGGCTGGCAACCCCTATGTCCATAATGGTGGGTGTCGGGCGGGGCGCACAGAGCGGTGTATTAATTCGTGACGCAGAAGCGCTGGAGCGCATGGAGAAGGTGGACACTGTGGTGGTGGATAAAACCGGTACCCTGACTGAAGGCAAACCGCAGGTGACCAGGCTGGTGCCGGCGGATGGGTTCAGCGAAGAGGAGCTGATGCAATTCGCTGGTGGCCTGGAAAAAGGCAGTGAACATCCGCTGGCCAATGCCATTCTCGACAAAGCCAAAATCGTGGGCTTGAACCTGCCAGACGCGGAGGACTTTGATTCGCCAAATGGCAAGGGCGTCACTGGCAAAATCGACGGGCGTCGGGTATTGCTCGGCAACAGGCTGTTGATGGAAGCGGAAAGTGTTGATACGGCAGACTTTGAAGGCGAAGCCGACCAGCTTCGTCAGGATGGCGCGACCGTCATTTTCGCTGCCGTCGACGGCAAAGTAGCTGGGCTGCTTGCCATCGCCGATCCGGTTAAGGAAACCACGAAAGCGGCCATTGCGGCTCTGCAAAAAGACGGTATTCGAGTGGTCATGCTAACCGGTGACAACCGAACGTCGGCCGAAGCGGTTGCCCGCAAACTGCATATCGATGAAGTGGAAGCGGAAGTGCTGCCGGAGGACAAGGGCAAGATTGTTCAGCGCTTAAAAGACGAAGGCCGTGTAGTGGTAATGGCGGGCGACGGAGTGAACGATGCACCAGCTCTGGCAACGGCGGATGTCGGGGTAGCCATGGGCACTGGCACCGACGTGGCCATCGAAAGCGCCGGCATTACCTTGTTGCGAGGTGATCTGATGGGTATTTTGGAAGCGCGCAGGCTGTCGCAGGCGACGATGCGCAATATCCGACAGAATCTGTTCTTCGCCTTTATTTACAACTCTGCCGGTGTTCCGATAGCGGCGGGCATCCTATACCCGTTTTTCGGCATCCTGTTGTCGCCAATTTTTGCGGCGGCCGCTATGTCATTGTCTTCGGTAAGCGTGATTGTGAATGCGCTGCGCCTGCGGGTGATCAAGCTGAAAGGGTAAGCCGGCCAGCGCTGCTCTTCAGCCAACCCGCCGAAATTCGGTTTTATGGCACTTGGGGCAGGGGGGCAGCTTTCCGGCTGATTCAAAGTGCAGCTCTGCTTCGCACTCGCGGCATTTGAAAGCCCCGGGTACGGCCATTTCACCGGTGTGGTAGACGCCTGTGCTGTCAGCCCACTCGGAAAGACGCTCAAGAAAGCCGCTCCCGCTCTCGGCAATTTTCGACGTTAAATCCATAAAACCAGACTGGACCCGATTTGGCGATGAGTGGGTTTTAATCCATTCGCTCCAACGGGTGAAGTCGTTGCCGGTCTGTTCCAGGTCGCGCTGAAGATAGGCCTTGAACTGACGTCCCTCTTCTTGGGTTAGTTCACCGGTTTTTTCCAGAGATTCGTTGGCTTTATCCAACGCCTCATCAAGTGCCTTGACGGTTTTCTCTTTGGATTCTTCAAAGAATGCCCGTGTTTTATCGGTGTAGCGTTCGTACAGGTCGTTCCATTTTTGATCTTTATCGCTCATAGCGTCGCATCTCCTGTGCTCGAAAAGATTAAAAGTATTCTGCACTCCTCTTATTGTACTAGTTGCATCGCGGTGGCGCTTTTTCAACCGCGCCCGGGGGAGAAGTCGGTTTGATCAAGGTTGGGTGGCCGGTATTCCGGTTGCACGCGCCAGCGCTCTGCCACTGACGGGTGAATCGTCGTCGGGACATTATTGGGCTTCAGGTTACGCACCAGGGGTTTCGAAAACCGGAACACGTGGCGCCTGGAATTATGTAACGCGGCGGTGGGGTCCGGGTGAATTCCTGCGGGCAGGTGGTCTTCCAGGTCCAGCCCGGCATGTTGGGCCTGCCGAGCCATCCAGTCCAGGGCGATGTCGGACGCCAGAAGCCCCTGATCGTCTGACGGGTAACCACCGCCGATATCGGTGTGAGAACCCGCGAACCACACCTGTTCCAGATCCAGACCCTCGCGGGGCTCCCAGAGCGTAGGCTCGAAATCCTCCCGGCGCTCGTCAATGGCCAGGGCGTGGCGGGCAATGCGCACATTAGTGCCCAGTTTGGTGTCGTAAAATTCGTCCTTCTGATCAAACAGGCCCATGAGCGAGAAAGGCACACCCAACGCACCGACGGTATCCCAGGCGCCGACGAACCGGATCTCACGGGACTGATGACTGTAGGTTTTGCGGAACTCTACCGATTTGACACCTGACGGTACCCAGGCATTGCCGGTTTTCTTGTAGTGCTCAAACGCCTGTTGAATCAGCCGCGCCTCGGGACGCTTCAGGATGCCGCAGTTGTTAATCAGCCCGCACAGGGAGCGAATGGTGTAGGCGCCACGGCTGAAGCCGAACAGGAAGATATCGGTGCCGGGAGAGTAGTTCTGAACCAGATAGCGGTAGGCGTCCATGATGTTCTTATGAATGCCCCGGCCGGTAATTCCTCCAATTACCGAGTTATGGTAAGACCCGATACCCCAGTCATAGAACACATGTTGAGGTAGGTTATCCCCTGCGATGGGACGGATGGCCCGGGCCATTCGCAGGACATTGGTGGGAACGTCCTTCTCAAGATCTTCCTCCGGCCTATTCCAGGTGCCGTCGGCACAGATAACGAGGCGCTTTACCATGGCAAGCTCCTTTGCCAGTGATTTCGTTATCTGAGTATAGCTCAAAAATTAACCAGCTAATCAAATAGGGACATCTGCCCGGAATTCTTTGTGGTTTGAAGTTTCGGGCGCCTCTGAATCGGGCCTTTGCGACTGCCATGGCGGTTCAGGACGCGGTCGGTCTCTGATCGGCTGACGTGTTGTTTACGAAAATCACCGACGGCTTTGCGGGCTACCCGGGCGGCCTGCTCGTGGTCGCACACTGGCGAAATATAGGTGTTGCCCCCATAGCGCTCTTTCTGGGCAAGTGTCATCAGCCAGGGGGTGTGAATCATCTCGGCGGGCACGCCCGCCAGTTCCGGGATCCACTTCCGGATGAATTCGCCGTCAGGATCCAGTTTCTGGCTCTGCATCACCGGGTTATAGATTCTCAGGGCATTGATGCCGGTCAGGCCGGATTGCATCTGGGTTTGCGAATAGTGAATGCCCGGTTCGAAATCGGTAAACATTCGCGCCAGGTGAAGGGCTGGGTCTCGCCAGTGTAGCCATAATTGATAGCTGGCCACGGCCATCAGCATGGCGCGCATGCGAAAATTGATCCAGCCGGTGCGATTGAGCGCGCGCATGCAGGCATCCACCAAGGGCCAGCCGGTCTGGCCTTCCTGCCAGCGTTGCAGCCGCTCGGAATCGTTGAGGCCGGTTTTCAGGGTTTCCATTTCCCGATGCATGGCGCGGAATTCCAGATCCGGTTCGTCCTCCAGCTTTTGGATGAAGTGGCAGTGCCAGTGCAGGCGCGAGCGGAAGCTGGTCAGGCTTTTCTGCTTGCGGAGCAGGGTGTTGGGGTGGCTGCCGGTGCCCTTTGCCTGCTGGTAGATGTTCCGCAGGCTGACGGTGCCGAACGCAATATGAGGGCTGAGCCGCGAGCAGGCGTTGACCGCAGTAACCGGGCTCGACATGTTGTACTGGTAGCCGATGCAGCGCCGGTCCAGGAACGAATTCAGCAGACTTTCGCCCTTGCGGCTGCCGCCAACCTGACGATCAGGGCATGCGCCGCCCGCGTTCACTTCGATACTGTTCGGGTCAAGCGCACCCTCCATCGGTTTCTCGGGTGCGCGCAGGTGTCCCGGGGCAGGCAGAACCGGTTGGCGCATCAGGCCGGTCCAGGCTTTGTCCCACAGGTCGCGGTCTTTCAGGCGCCGGACTACGCCAAACTGGTTCCATTCCCGGAATTCAATCTGCTGTTCATGGCACCAGTCAATTACCGCTTTATCGCGTTCAAAGGTCCACTGGCCGCCGGTTTCCCGGTGACAGAATATCCGCTGGATGTCGTGGCTGCGTTTCAGGGTCTGCAGAACATTGATCATCTCGCCGCGTATGACCGTTAGCTGGTTGCCGGCGCTGGCCAGTTGACGGTCAAGATCCGCCAGCGAATCCCGGGCGAAGGCCCACTGCCGGTAGCTGGTGTCCGGTAATTGCCAGTAGTCGTCTTCCACCACGTAAAGTGCGATCACCGGCTCGCCCAGCTCGCTGGCCGCTGTGATCGGGGCATGATCGTGGGCGCGAAGGTCCCGTTTGAACCACACTACGGTCGTCATGTCCCTGGGCCCCTGGACCGGCGGCAGCGCTCGCTGCAGTAGCGCACCTGATCCCAGTCCTTCGCCCATTTTTTGCGCCAGGCGAAAGGGCGATTGCATACCGGGCATATTTTTTCGGGAAGATGGGGTTTTTTGTGCATATGGATCATATTGGCTTTACTGGTAGATACGCATTGTACGGCAAGTTCTGCGACGGGGATTTATAGTGGCGACATTCAACGACCGGTTACCGGCGCCATCAGTGATGATCTTTGACTGGCACGGCACCCTGGTGGATACGCACGACGCCATGTTCAGTGCCATGGAAGAGATGCTGCCGCAGCTGGAAGAGCTGGGGCTGGTAGAACGGCTGTTACCCGAGGCTCAATGTCGCACGGCTGACGACGCCCGTCTGGTACGTTACATCCGGATATTCAGGCGCCTGCATCCGCGCATTCTGGCGGAACGACGGGTCTCCCGAACGGATATTTTCGATGCCATTTTTGGGGATGATAAAGACGCCAAGCTGATTGCCCACAAAGCCTACAACGACAGCTACCGGAAATATTTCGGGAAGGTGAGGCCTTTTCAGCAGGGCGCCTATGACTACCTGACGACGTTAAAAGCAATGGGTATCCGGCTGGCGGTGTCCACTAATCGCAACCGGGAGTTTCTGGATAAAGAACTGAAAATGGTGGACGAGGGGCGCTGGCAGACGCTTTTCGACGTCACGGTCTGTGCCGATGACGTAACCGAGTACAAACCGGACCCGGAGGTCATTACCCGGGCGGTGGAGGACCTCGGACTGCCGGTCGATGAGCAGGTCTGGTACGTGGGCGATAGCTATGTGGACATGCTCACCGCGAATCGGGGCGGTGTGTCGGGGATTTTTTATAACGGCGCGGCCTGGGCGCCCGAGCGTATCCACAGCTGGTTCAGTCATCGGGACGCACCGGCGGCCATTGTCGACAGTTTCGAGGAATTGATGGACCTGCTGGCCCTGCTGGAGCGCAGCGACCCCGGCGCGTTCAGCCGCGCTCCGGCGGAGGTGCGGCCGCGCCCTTATCCGAAACCCGAGCGCCCCGCCCCGCGGGAGGAACCCGACTGGCACCCGGCGGTGGTTAAACTGATCCGCCCGGCGGTGGTGCTGTTCGACTGGCATGCAACCCTCGTCGATACGCTGGATGCGATGTATCACGCAGTGGACGACATGTTTCCGGAATTCGAGGCCCTGGGGCTGATCGAGCGGATGCTGGCACCCGAGGACAGCAAAACTCCGGAGGACGCCAGGCTTGTGGCCTATGTTCGGGAATTCGCAAAGTTGCACCCGAAGGTCAAAGCCGACCGGAAAATTTCACGCACCGATATCTTCGAGGTGCTGTTCGGCGATGATCAGGAGGCCAAGCATGCCGCTCACCTGACTTTTAACCGCCATTACAGAAATCACTACGGCACCGTAAAAGCCTTCGAACCGAGGGTTCGGGATGTCCTTGAGGGTCTGACCAAGCTGGGAATCCAGGTCGGGGTGATCACCAATCGCGACCGGGAGTTTTTCGAGGTCGAACTGGCAGCGGTCGAGGACACTGGCTGGACTCACCTGTTTACGGTGGATGTCTGTGGCGATGATGTGCCGCTGCGCAAACCCCACCCGGACCAGTTATTACTGGCTGCAGAAAAACTGCACTACCCGGCCGACCCGAGCGTCTGGTATGTGGGTGACAGCACCACGGATGTGATTGCGGCCAAACGGGCAGGCATGACAGCCGTATTTTTCAACGGTGCGCAATGGGATCAGCCCTGGCTGAATCAGATTTTCCCCGGTACTCATAAGCACCCGGACAGGCCCGATGTGGTGGTCAATGACTTCTCCGAGTTCTGGGCGCTGGTGCTGGCCTGCGAAGCTGGCCCGCCCTGATTCACCAGGTTTTCACATCCGTGAGATAGCGGACATGGCGTGACCCGGCCAGGGCCTGCTCCACATCTAACCCGATGGCGAGTACGCCTGCGGGCAGCCACTGACCCTCGACAATGACAGGCATGCTTACGGTAACCTGAAAGCGTGCGGTAGACGCATCGTAGTGAATGGGTGATACAAAGAGACTGGGGGTGTCCGAGCGGATGTGGTACTCGAATTTGGCTTCGTCGCCCTGCCAGAAATCAGAGGTCAGCTGGCTCATAGCGACCAGAGTGCCAATGCTGTTGGTGAGCATGATTTCTGTGATCAGGGATTCCCGGTCTTGCTGCCATTTTTCCATGGCGATGGATGCGGGCTGGTCGGCAACACGCCGGGCCATCTCCGAATAACGTGGGGGCGCCAGAGCTTGCCACTGAGCATCCAGGTTGAGTATTTGCGACAGGTTTTCGATGTCGGGACCATCGGCAATAGCCGCGCCCAGCGGAATGTGTGCTTCAAGCTCTTTGAATATATCGTAGGCGATCGACCGGATCTGAACCGTTTCGGTGTCATCAAGGTCAAAGCTGCCGTTAATGCAAAGCGGAATCTGGCGATTGAATTCGTCAATGAAACCTGGATTCCGGCTGACAAAACGACGGCTGAAATAGGCGTGCAAGGGCGCGTAGCGCAGAAAGTGGCTGGCCAGGTCCCGCGTATTGTTGAGGGATTCCAGCACCCGCTGATCCATCAATGCCTGATCAATCCGCTCGCGCTTCAGCAATGCGATCAGTTGATCGGCGGTCCGGACAGTTAGAAAGATCTCTTTTCCCTGCAGCCGCAGCCAAGCCTCTTCGTTGCTGCCCATAACAGCGCCAATTCTCGGGTTCTCAGGTGTTTCATCGTCAGGGCGAGTTACCATGTACCACTTTTCAAGTGATATCGGGTCGGATCGGACAGCAAACTGATCGAGCGCGCTTGAAGGGTCGACCGCAAAATAACCATCGACCAGGTTATTTACCAAAAACTGAATGGCGCGCTTCGGAGGTGCCGCATGGACGCGGCTCTGGTGACCTGTTTCGGCAGCGGCGCACCGCATTGTGTCCACCGTCAGGCCCCGAACGTAAGCCTCGGGCCCCGGGGTGTCGTCCACGATCTGATAGGGTGGGGCCGGGAAGGTATAAAGCTCAAGCTCTTCTCCGCGCGCCAGCCCGGTCAGGACGAGCATCGAGAACGATACGGCCAAAACTCCCTTAAAATGTTTCATGCTATGCAGGCTATCCAGATCCGATTGTCGGGCAATCGTTGTATTCAGGATAGCACCATCACCGCGTTTTGCCGCTGCCCTAAATTGTATCCAGATGGTCCAGCAGATAGTCCGCGCGGGTTAGCAGCGCCTCCCGTCGTTCTGGCTTCTGCTTGTCCCAGTTCCGGTACATCATGCCCATGCGGGGGTTGTTGGCGAAGTCGTCCCGGTGGCGGTTGATGAAGTGCCAGTAAAGGGAATTGAAGGGGCAGGCATCGTCCTCGGTGCTTTTGTTTACCTTATAGTGGCAATTGCTGCAGTGGTCCGACTGGCGCTGAATGTATTTGCCACTGGCTGCATAGGGTTTCGAGCCCAGATAGCCGCCGTCGGCGTGCATGACCATGCCCAGCACGTTGGGTAGCTCTACCCAGTCGTAGGCGTCGGCATAGACCGCCAGATACCAGTCGCAGATTTCCTCAGGGCGCACGCCCGCCAGCAGCGCAAAGTTACCGGTGACCATCAACCGCTGAATGTGGTGGGCATAGGCGTTGCGCCGGGTGGCGTCGATGGCCTTGTGCATGCAGCGCATTTTGGTGTCGCCGGTCCAGTAGAACCCGGGCAGGTCGCGGGTGTTGCCCAGACGGTTTTCCTGAGCATAGCCGGGCATGGTCATCCAGTAGATGCCGCGAACAAATTCCCGCCAGCCCAGAATCTGGCGGATAAATCCCTCCACCGCGTTGATCGGCGCCTGGCCTGCGTACCAGGCTTGCGCGGCGGCCTCACAAACGGCCAACGGGTCCAGCAGGCCCGAATTGATGTAGGGAGACAGAATAGAGTGGAACAGCCAGTCCTCGTCATCGGACATGGCATCCTGAAAATCGCCGAAGCAGGGCAGGGCAAAGTCGATAAAGTGCGCCAGCGCCTGCTGAGCATCGTCTGCCGTGACCGCGAAATGGAAATCGTCTGTCGTGCCGAAATGGTCGGAGAAATGGGTATCGACCAGTTCGATGACGGCCTGTGTTGTCGAGTCAGGCTCAATCCGGAACTGTACGGGCGCGGCGGGTTTGCCGGTCCATTTGCGACGATTGTCAGCGTCAAAATTCCACTCACCGCCTTCAGGCTGCCCTTCCGGCGTCATCAGCAGGCCGGTTTTGCGACGCATTTCCCGGTAGAAGAATTCCATCCGCAGTTGCTTGCGGCCTTCGGCCCAGTTGGAAAATTCCTGCTTGGTGGCAAAAAAACGGGTGTCAGGACGTATTTCCACGGGCACGCCCAGTGATTCGTGCCATTGACTGATTTGCTCATGCAGGCGCCATTCGCCGCATTCGGTGGTGATGACGTTCTTTGCGTCCGTTTCCTTCAGCTGGTTGGCGACGACAACCTCTAGGCTCTGGGCGTCGTTGTCGGGGTGATATCGCTGATAACGGACTCGCCACCCGTCAGCCTCGAGCTGCTGGGCGAAATGCCGCATGGCGCTGAATAGCAGAACGATTTTTTTCTTGTGGTGGTTGGTGTAGCTGGCTTCGTCGTGGACTTCGGCCATGACAATTGTGTCGGATTTAGGATCGGCGCCTTCCAGGGCACTGATATCCGATGTGAGTTGGTCGCCAAGAATCAGAATGAGGTTTGCCATGGCCGATCGGTAGCTCCGGTTTTTTTATGAACAGTCGTCGGAAGCTTACGGCTATGCAGGGTCAGCGGTTCAGATGCAGCGCCTGGAAACTCAGCCGCCCGTCATATTCATGAACCGGAGAATCTGAACATCACCCTCGGCGGAAAAGTGATGTCGCTCCGGCTTCAGGTCCATGGCCTTTATGACGGTCTCGCGCAGCGTGTCATCGTTAGTCGGGTGGCCCCGCAGAACGCTTCGCAGATCCACCGAGTGCTCGTTACCCAGGCAAAGCAACAGGCGACCCTCGACCGTGACCCGAACACGATTGCAGGTAGAGCAGAAATTGTGGGAATGCGGCGAAATGAAACCGACCCGGGTATCACTGTCGGCCATACGAAAATAGCGGGCCGGGCCGCCAGAATCTTCCGGCGTGGGGATCAGTTGGTGGTGCTCGCTGATAATGTCGCGAACCTCGTCGCTGGTGCACAGAACCTGGCCACGATCGTGGTCGGAAATCTCGCCCAGAGGCATTTCTTCGATGAAGGTGATGTCCACCTTTTTCTTGCGTGCAAACTCCACCAACTCGGGCACTTCCTCATCGTTGCCATTCTTCATTACGACGGCATTGAGCTTGATGCCCTTGAAGCCGGCCTCTTTGGCGGCATCAATGCCGTCGAGAACCTGGCTGAGCCTACCGGTGCGGGTGATTCGATGAAATTTTTCAGCGTCGAGCGAATCCAGGCTGATGTTCAATCGTTTAAGCCCGGCCTTGCGCAGCGGCTCCGCCATAGTGGGCAGCTGGCTGCCATTGGTGGTCATGGCGAAGTCCCGCAACCCGAGGCTTCCGATTTCCTCGACCAATCCAAGAATCCCTTTTCGGACCAGCGGCTCTCCGCCGGTCAACCGGATTTTCTCCGTGCCTAGGGAAACGAAGTTTTTTGCAACCCGGGCGATTTCTTCCAGAGTCAGTACTTGCTCGCGGGGCAGAAAGGTCATCTCCTCTGCCATACAGTATACGCATCGGAAATCACAGCGGTCGGTGACGGACAGGCGCACATAGTCTACGGTGCGGCCAAAACGGTCTGTCAGTTTGGTTTGTGCCATGCGAAGGCATCCCCGTTTTAAAACGATGTCAGAATTGTTGCCCTAGTATTGCAGATAACCGAAATCAATCCGATACCTTGCGCGGAGTAATTGTTTATCGGTTGCTTAAAACGTGCCGGGGACGGCGAATATTTTGACAAAACCGTATTTCGCATTCCTACGTATAAGTCGCTTCTGACCGCTCGGGAAACGCTTTCCACCTGCTGGTGTCTTCTTATTGGAGTATCGCATGCATATTACCCGTTACACGGACTACTCTCTTCGCGTGTTGATATATCTTGCGGCCGAAGGGGATCGACTGACTACCATTCAAGAGATTGCGGACAGCTACGACATTTCCAGAAACCATCTGATGAAGGTGGTTCATCAGCTCAATAAAAAAGGCTACATCGAGACAATTCGGGGCAAAAAGGGTGGCATGCGTCTTCATATGGCGCCCGCTGACATCAACATTGGAGTGCTGGTCAGAGAGACCGAACAGGACCTCAGTATTGTGGAATGTTTTTCTGAGCGAAACGCCTGCAAGATTTCGCCCATTTGCGGGCTGAAAGGTATGTTCGGCGAGGCCATTGGCGCTTTCCTTAAAACGCTCGACCAGTACACGCTGGCAGATGTTATTCCGCAGGCCCACCGCACACAGCTTTTACGGTTACTTCAGATTGCATGACCCGCAGCTGCCGCACTGAATTCCGGCAACAAACGGCGCCGTAACCGGTCGGGCAGCGAGAACCCTGCAATTCGCTTCAGCACGGTACCGTATTGTCCTGCAAAACTGCCAGTGTTGTAGTGGATACCGTATTTTTTGCACACCTCTTGTACCTGCGCCGAAATCTCCGGATACCGATGGGCGGGTAAGTCGGGGAACACATGGTGCTCAATCTGATAGCTCAGATGCCCGCTCATCAGGTGAATCCAGCGGTTGCCCGTAAAGTTGCTGGACCCGGTCAGCTGGCGTAGATACCAGTGTCCCTTGCTCTCTCCTTCGCTCTCTTCCTCGGTAAACGTTTCGGCATCCTGGGTGAAGTGTCCGCAGAAAATGACCGTGGATGACCACAGATTCCGCATCAGATTAGCGCCAACATTGCCTGCCAGGACGATGGGTGCAACCGGAAGGGTGACCGCCGGGAAAAAGACATAGTCCTTGAAAGCCTGCCGGCCGCCTTTACGGAAAAACTCTTTCAGGAACGGCATTTTTTCTTTCAGGGTGATTTCCCGCTTGCGTAGCCCGTCGAATTCCAACTCATGCAGCCCCACGCCCCACTGGAAGAAAGCACTGAGCATGACATAGTTAGCGAACTGGAGCAGGTGGGCCGGTTGCCACGGCTCGTCCTCACTCAGACGCAGCAGGTCATAGCCATAATCCCGGTCCTTGCCAATAATGTTGGTATAGGTGTGGTGCTCGTAATTGTGGGTGCGTCGCCATGAATCACCACCGCAGGCCGTGTCCCATTCGTAGGTCTGGGAGTTCAGGGACGGATCGTTCATCCAGTCGTACTGGCCGTGCATCACGTTATGGCCGATTTCCATATTCTCGATGATTTTCGACAGCCCCAGGGCGGTTGTTGCTGCCACTAAAACCGGTGGAATAAAGCCGAAAGGCATCATTACCCGGCCGCCGACTTCCAGGCTGCGATGCAGGCGAACAACCTTACGGATGTAGCTGGCGTCGCGCTCACCAAGATCGGCAATGACCTGGTCGCGGATCTGGTCAAGGTCCTGTTGCAGTTCATTGAGCTGGCTTTCGGTTAACTGTTTCATAAAGCCTCCTTAAAGATTGATTGAAACCGCGCCCGCGGGCACAGAAACGCAGAGTTGGATAGTTTCTTCGCCACTACCGGATGTTTTGCCGGTCAGGCGGTTGACCACTGTTCCGCTGTTTTTTCTGCAACTGCATTGATGGCAGATGCCCATGCGGCAGCCGTGTTTGGGGGAGAGCCCGGAAGCCTCGGCGATATCCAGTAGCGATGCATTACCCAGGGACTCGGCCTGCTGCCTGCTTTTCTCGAACTGGACCTGCCCACCGAGACTGTCGCGATCAAGCTCAACGGTGGGTGCTGAAAATCGTGTGCAGTGAATGCGGTCTTCGGGAATATTGCGCCGGGATAGCAGTTCACTGGCCAGATCCATCAGTCCTTCGGGGCCGCAGAGGTAGCACTGTCGGGCATTGATGCCCGGCACCTGTCGCAGGCGCCGGTCGGTCAGGCGCTGGCTGCTCCCCGGTTCATCGGTGGTCAATAGGTTCAGGGTGAGCGCGGGCCACTGGCGGGCGAGGGCAAATAGCCGTTCTGATGCAATGATGTCCTGTCGGGTGCGAACGTAGTAAAGCAGGGTGACCGGTGCTTCGAAGCCATCGGCCGCCATGGTTTCCAGGTGGCTGAGCACCGGCGTAATGCCACTGCCGCCGACGATGTAAAGCGCCGACTCCGTCACCGCTGGTGTGTCAAAATCACCGAAGGCTTCGCTGATGTGCAGGGTGCTGCCGGTCTCGAGGCAGTCGTGCATCCAGCCGGTGACCAGTCCGCCACGGATTCGCTTGACAGTCACCGCGATTGTGCCGTTTTCACGCCACTGGCCCGGCGTGCTGGACAGGCTGAAGGTGCGCGTGCGCCGGACACCGTTGATGTCCAGGGTCATGGCTATATGCTGTCCCGCGCGAAACCCCTGCCAGCGGCTGGCGGGTTGAAGCACGAATGTTCTGGTGTCTGCGGTTTGTTGTGCGATTGAAAGTACCCGCGCACAGATAGCCTGCCGGGTTAGCAGTGGATCAATGCGCTCCAGTAACGGATCAAAAAAAGCGGCCGGGTCGTCACGGTTAAAAAGTTGGCGGCCGAGCCAGTGCAAGGCGGTGGATGCTTGAAACTGAGAGAGCATGATTGTTTCCTTCGCTTGTGTACAGTTGTTCACAACTGTGTACAACTGTACACAAGCAAATCCAAAGCTACAACAAGATCGTTTTAATTATTTTTAAACACCAGGCTCTGATTATTTCTGACTTGGCATTGTGTACACTCGTTTTTTCAGGAATGACGCAGGTGACAGACGATCAATGGCTGAGAGAGCGAGGCCCAAGCCGGGAGAGACCCGGGAAAAACTGATGGAGGCAGCCCTGGCCTTGGTCGGCAAAGGGCGGCATTTCGCCAGCCTGGGCATTCGTGAGGTGACTCGTCAGGCCGGTGTGGTTCCGACGTCCTTTTACCGGCATTTCAAAAATATGGACGACCTGGGCCTTCAGTTGGTAGACGAGCTGGGGCTGGTGCTGCGTCGAATGATGCGCGAAGCCCGCGCGAATGTTCTGCAGGCCGACAAACTGATTGACGAGTCAGTGGGGATTTTCATCAGCCATGCCCAGAATAACCGCAGTTATTTCATGTTCATGGCCCAGGGCCTGGCTGGAGAGAGCCAGGCCGTGCAGGAGGGCATACGCAGCGAGATGCGGTATTTTGCCAGTGAGCTTGCCAACGACCTGCGCAGGCTCCGGGTAGTGGATCACCTGCAGGATGCGGATCTTGATCTGACCTGTGATCTGGTGGTCCGGAGTGTTGCCTTCAGCCTGACGGACCTGCTGGGCATCGCCCCGGATAACGACCACCAGATTGAACAGGTCCGGCAGCGCACCGCGCGTTTCCTGCAACTGATCTTTGTGGGGGCGGCTAACTGGCGCCGTTAGAGCACCGTCACCAGCCCGATAGCCACAAGCGTCGCGATTACGGGTATCGCCACTGTGACCACGAAAATGTCCTTGTACGCTTCTTTATGCTTTAGCCCCATAATGGTCAGCATGGCAATGACCGCACCGCAGTGGGGTAGCGAATCAATACCACCGGAACCCAGCGTAGCGATTCGGTGCAGGGTCTCGGGCTCGACCCCCATTTCCAGGTAACGCTCGGCAAAGGTCTGCATGAAAATCTGCAGCCCGCCGGAGCCGGAGCCCACAATTGCGGACACCACGCTGACCGAGGTAAATACGGACAGCAGTGGTGGCAAAGGCAGGCCCAGCACCCATTGTGAAAAGCTACCGAAACCGTCCGTCTGGGTGACAACACTGCCGAAACCGATCACCGCAGCGGTATTGAGCAACGGCATGATTGAATCGTTCGCACCCGCCCCGAGGCTTTCCATCGCTTTGGCCCGAAAGTTTGCAAACAACGCCACGCAGCTCCCGGCACCGATGATCAGCGCAAAGCTTGGCCATAGAATGGGCTCGCTGCCGGCGAAGGCGATGATGTCACCAATGACCGCAGAGTTTTCATCGGCCAGGCCCAGTGCCGTCAGCAGGCGGGGCAGAATGATCGTGCCCAGTACCAACGCCAGCGGCAGAATGCTGAGCTTCCAGGCCGGCCCGTGCGCCAGCGCCGGGGCCAGGTTTTCCATGGCCTTATCCTGCTCGCTCACCTCATAGCCTTCGCCATTGGTACGGGCTTTGCTCCACTCCCTTTCCAGATACATCATTCCCAGTACGAACATAATGGCGCCGGCGGTCAGGCCGATCAACGCGCCGGCGAACAGGTCCGTGCCCAGCGACGTGGCGGCAATGACGTTGTGAATCGACGGGGTGCCCGGCAGGGCGGTCATGGTGAATGTGCCCGCGCCCAACGCGGTCGCGCCGCAAAACAGCCGCCTGGGCAAGTCGGCTTCACGCATCAGGGCCACGCCCAGCGGATACATGGTGAAAACCACCACAAACACCACGACACCGCCGTAGGTCAGCAGAGCGCATACCAGCATGGTGATCAGAATGGTGCGTTTGGCCCCAAGGCTCCGGGTGATGGCGCTGGCGATGGACCCGGCAGCGCCGCTGGACGCCATCATCTTGCCGAAGATGGCGCCGGTCAGAAACAGCACAAAGAATTTACCCGCGAAACTGAAGGCGCCCAGAGGGCCAAACGGGAAGTGATTCAGCAGCGCTTCAGAAAATCCCATGCCGTTGGTGACTGCCACAATCAGGCTCGACACCAGCGCGGCCACAAGAATGTTCACGCCCCGCAGGGCCATGATAATCAGCAATACCAATCCGGCCAGCAGCCCCAGGTTTGCAAGCATAAAAAGACTTCCGTTCAGAGAGCGTGGAAGGCAGCAGGACACAGACCACGTATTCGTCGTCTTTGCCGCCCCGGTGAGTCACGGTGGCGGCTCATCAGTCCCGAAAGCTGGCGTCGGTGCGGTCGAGTTTGCGCAGCAATCCTGGCCAGGCCAGGTTTCCGCCAAGGCCTTTGGTGACCTGTTCCGCCTGCTGCTTCATGGTGTCGACAATGGTTTGCGGCACCTGGGTCAGTGCCCGGTTGCCGGCTAGCGCGCGCACCTGGATTTCGCAGGAACGTTGCAGGATGAACATGCTCAGAAACGCATCGGCAATGCTGGCGCCGGTGGTCAGCAGGCCATGGTTGCGCAGAATCATGAAGTTGGCGTTGCCCAGATCTTTCTGCAGCCGCGCTTTTTCGTCTTCCCGCAGTGCCACGCCTTCATAGTCGTGGTAGGACAGGCTGGCGAGCGCAAACAGGCTTTGTTGAGACAGCGGAAGCAGGCCCTCCTGCTGGGCTGAAACCGCAATGCCGTCCATAGTATGTAGGTGCATCACGCAGGCGGCGTCGTCCCGTATCGCGTGGATGGCGCTGTGAATGGTGAAACCGGCAGGGTTCACGTCGAAGTCGTCCGGGTTGATCTTGTTCCCTTCCTGATCGATTCGCACCAGGCTGGAGGCGGTAATTTCCTCAAACATCATGCCGTAGGGATTGATCAGGAAGTGGTGCTCGTCGCCGGGAATCCTGGCGGAGATGTGGGTGAACACCAGGTCGTCCCAGCCATAGAGCGCAACCAGGCGATAGGCAGCCGCGAGATCAACCCGCAGCTGCCATTCCTGCTCGCTGACGTCGCTTTTTTTGGATGGAATAGACAGCAGGTTGGGCATGATGCACCTCTTGTTGTTGGGATATTATTGTAATTGTAGTCGAGTCTAGGACTTGGGAAGCCACCACGAATGTCAAATAGTTTACAATTGATGAATGACAAAGATAAAAACGGTACTGGCTGACTGTCCGATTCTGGCTGGCTTTCCCCCAGACGCAATGGAGGATTTGGCTGCGATCGGTCGTGTGCGGAGCTTTTCCGTCGGGGAGCAGATTTATGAGCAGGGCACCATCAACACCACGCTTTGTGTGATTTCCGAGGGTGTGGTGCGTATCAGCTCGATCAACGCCGGAGGCCGGGAAGCCACACTGATCATGTTTGGTGCCGGAGCCTGGTTTGGCGACGCGGTATTTTCACCGGGTATGCCGCGGGTTTACGGCGCAACAGCTCATGAACCCGTCACACTGGTTGAGTTACCGGGAGACAGTTTCAGAGCACTGATGCAGCGTTATCCTCAATGCTACCCGGTGGTTCTGGATAGGGTCAGCCGCAGATTGTGGACAGCCATGTCGATCATCGAAGACGATGCCCTGCGGAATATTCCCACCCGCATTGGCCGGCGCCTGTTATTTCTGGCCCAGATTCAGGGCACCGGCGAGGCAAGAACCCGGCCAGTCACCATCCGAATCACCCGTGAACACATGGCCAACATGATGGGCATGACACGCCAGGGCGTTCACCGGTGGGTCAAAGAGTTCGAGCGCGAAGGGCTGGTCAGCCTGGAATACGGCAAGATTACTCTGGTCAACCCGGCGGCCTTGCAGGCGTATTTAAGCCGGGTTGACCAGAGCTGACGTCAGGATTTTGTTGTGGCCTTTTTGCGCGCCGCGCCCGTTTTCTTGGGGGCGGGCTTCCGCTTTGGAGGCAACAGCAGGCTCTCCAGTTCGTCCAGCGCTTCGCCGGTGTAAACCGCCAGCTTCTGCATGCTGGGTAAGGTATCCCGGCAACCGGTATAGCCGAAATTCAGGAAGCCCGCATAGCTCAGGCAGGTGATATTCAGCGCACCGCCGTGGGCGATCAGTGACACCGGGTACATGGCTTCCAGTTTGGCGCCCTGGAAATACAGCGATTCCTCCGGGCCCGGCACGTTGGAGATGGTCACATTGAAGACCGGTCGCATGCGCCCGCCCATGCCGGACATCAGCTGCAGAATATAGGGCGACATCAGCAGCATCGTGTACTGGGTCAGCGCCTTTTTAGGCAGTTTCTGAAGGTGTTCTTTTGCCCGTCGGGTGGACTGCTTGATGTGTTGCAGGCGTACGATCGGATCTTCCTGATCGGTGGCCAGCGAAGCAATCATGAAGCTGATTTGTGTTCCCGTGCCATGGTCGTCTGCCGGGCGGATGTTGACTGGAATGCCCGCGGTCAAGGGCGTGTCCGGGACATTATCATTTTCCAGAAGAAAGCGCCTCAGGGCGGTACCGCAAAGGTAAAGGACAATGTCGTTAAGCGATCCTTCGGCGGCGTGGGCGACTTTTTTGATGCGATCAAGCTGGTAATGCTGGGTGGCAAAGCGCCGCTGTGGCGTGACCCGGTGATTGAGCACGGAGACAGGCCCGGCAAAAGGCCCGGTCAGACCGTCCTCGGGGTGGCGTACCGAATTCACCAGCCGACTCATGGCCTTGATCAGCCTCGGTGCCATATCGACCTGGAGTCTGAGCGCCTCTTTTGCCTGGGCGAGGGCAGCGGTCATGCTGGCTTCGCTATCGGTTTTGCTGGCGCGCGTGCGCTCGGGACGAACGGCCCAGGGTGGCGGCATGTCCGTTTCGCTGGGGTCTTTGCTCAGCACGCGTTGCAGCAGCCGGACACCGCTGATGCCATCAATCAGCGAGTGGTGCATCTTGGTATAAAGTGCAAAGCGGTTATTTTCCAGACCTTCGATGATGTGGCATTCCCAGAGCGGACGAGCGAAATCAAGCGGGTTGGAATGCAGGCGGGACACCAGTATGCCCAGCTCCCTCTCACTGCCGGGGCGCGGGAGCGCCGAGTGCCGGACGTGATAATCCAGATCAAGCTTTTTATCGACTTTCCAGGACGGAGCCAGTACGCGGCCCAGGTAGCTGGCGAATGCCAGCTTGTAACACCAGGGAGGAGCGATCTCTCCGTCTTCTTTCATTTTTGTCAGCATGTCGCGAAGAAAGGTCTCCGGAGCGTTCTCCGGCAGTGAAAAAATCTGCAGATTCCCGACGTGCATGGGCGTGTCTTCCGACTCCACGGCAAGCCAGGATGCGTCCAATGTTCCCAGACGTTTCATGTTTATTCCTCTCCTCAGATTGTTATTGTTTTGCGTTTTTCAGGGCGGCCGGTCAGCCATACTCGTCGGCTTTACATGCGGACTTCAAGTCTACGCAACCGGTGTCTTCCGCCTGCCGGAATCGCATGAATGCTCGCTCACTTTTTCTTTGCTTTGTGCCATGTTTCCGCGCAATCTGTTGGCGGTAACAAAAACAGCGGAGGTGTTGTGGAGTCTAGTCCACTCATATCAGCCGGGCTACCGGTGGCACTCTTTATTATAATGATCGGTATCGGCATGACCCTCACCCTGAGGGACTTCCGCCTGGTGGCCGTGTATCCGAAAGGGCTGATCATTGGCACGCTTGCGCAGATACTGCTGATGCCGCTGTTTGCGTTCATTCTGGCCTCCTTACTGAATCTGTCGCCGGCCATTGCGGTGGGGCTGGTGATTATTGCCGCCTGCCCGGGTGGTACTACCTCAAACCTGTTTGTTTTGCTGGCGCGCGGAAACATTGCTTTGTCGATCGTGCTAACGGTCAGTGCCAGCCTGATCACCATTATTACGTTGCCGCTCTTCACCAATTACGCGCTGCAGTTCTATGCCGGCGAGAGTGAATCCATTTCGTTGCCTGTCGGCCGAACCGTGACCATGTTGGTGGGCATCGTGCTGCTTCCGGTTGCTCTGGGGATGGTCGTTCGCACCAGAGCACCAGACGTGGCCCATAAAGCGGAAAATGTGGTCAGTATTTTCGGGGGAGTTGTGTTAGCCCTGCTGGTGGCGGGGCTGATGTGGAATGCCCGGGACCAGCTCTGGTCGCTTTTGCAACAGGCGGGCCCGGCTACGTTGCTGCTCAATCTTTCCGGTATTTTTCTGGGGTTGCTGGCGGGCCGGGCCGGGGGCCTGTCCCAACGCGAGTCCATGGCTGTGGCCGTCGAACTCGGCATCAAGAACAGTACCATTGCACTTCTGGTCACGCTTACTCTGCTCGAGTCCAGTACCATGGCGATTCCGGCGGCGGTGTATGGGGTGTTGATGTTTCCGGTTGGTTTCCTGCTGGCCGCTTACGGGCGTAAAGTTATCCCATGAAATTTCTGAATGGAATCACCCTGCTCCTGGCGTATCAGCTTGTTGGTGAAGTGGCGGTTCGCCTCATCGGGCTGCCGGTTCCCGGGCCGGTGCTGGGTATGTTGATGTTGTTTATCACACTGTTGATTCGCGGTTACGCGCCCGAGTCTGTCAGCTCGGCGTCGAGCGCGCTGCTGAGCCATCTGTCGCTGCTTTTTGTACCGGCAGGCGTCGGCATGATGGTGCACTTTGACCGCATTGCCAGCGAGTGGATGCCCATCACCCTGGCGCTGTTTTTCAGCACGTTGATCACCATGGTCGCGACGGCGGGCATCATGCATTTCACCAGCCGCTGGTTTGCCCCCAAAACGCAGCAAACCGGCAGCTCGGAAGATGCAAACCCTTCAGCCAACTCAAAGCAGGGGCGTGACCATGAATGAGCCTGCCATTACCGACATCTGGGTGTATCTGTCGGCATCGCCTCTGTTGGGTTTGACCATCACTCTGGTGGCGTACGGCCTGGCCTATCGTCTTTATCTGAAAGCCAATTCCAGCCCTTTCGCTAACCCGGTGCTGGTGTCCGTGACCATGCTGATTCTGCTTTTGATGGTTACCGGTACGCGCTACAGCGAGTATTTCGAGGGCGCCCGGTTTGTACACTTCCTGCTGGGCCCCGCGACGGTCGCACTGGCAGTGCCGTTGTATGAGCAGCTGGCGCGGCTCAAGGCTTTGTGGCTTCCGGTAACGATTGCGCTGATTTCCGGCGTGATGATTGCCGCAGGCAGCTCCATCTGGCTGGCCCGACTGTTGGGCGGTTCAACGGAAATCCAGATGTCCCTGGCGCCGAAGTCGGCCACAGCACCCGTCGCTATGGGTATCTCCGAGACGATTGGTGGCATACCGTCGCTGACCGCTGTGCTGGTTGTGATCACCGGCATTACCGGTGCGGTTATGGGAACCAAGCTGTTCGAGCTGATGCGAATCCGTGACGACAGCGTAAAAGGCATTGCCATGGGCGTTGCAGCCCACGGTATTGGCACTGCCCGCGCTTTTCAGGTCAGCAACCAGATGGGGGCCTTCTCCGGGCTGGCCATGGCATTGTCGGCTTTAGCGACAGCCTTGGTAGTGCCCTGGCTGGTCGATCTTATCGGAATCTGAAAAGGGTCTTGAAGGGTTATGGTAGCAAGTGCAGAAAAGTCGGTTTGGTGTCTGTCAGCGCTGGCACTTTCCATCACCGCGACGTCTGTCTGGGGGCAGACAGACCAGGACTCTGAAGCACCGTTTATCACCGTGACGTCTCCCCGACTGGAGCGAAATCTTTACGATACCCCCGCCGCCGTTTCGGTCACAGCTGCACCTGATATCCGCGAAGGCCAACAGCGGCTGCAACTCGACGAATCCCTGAATACCGTTCCCGGCCCTGTTTTTCCAGAACCGTTACAATTTCGCCCAGAACCTGCGGCTATCGACCCGTGGTTTTGGCGCCCGGGCGCCCTTTGGTATTCGCGGCATCCGCATTCAGGTGGACGGGATTCCCTACACCCTGCCGGACGGGCAATCCCAGATTGATGCCGTTGACCTGGATTCTGCCCAGCGTATCGAGGTAATTCGTGGGCCTTCATCGGTCCAGTATGGCAATGCGTCCGGCGGCGTTATCGATATTACCACTGCCCGTGGTGACGACTTGCCGCCGGGCGCGCGGCTGCGTCAGGATGTGGGCAGCAACGACTATTACAAGACCACCTTTCAGGCCAATGGCATTCAGGGTGAGAACACCCATGGCATCGCGACTATGTCGTGGCTGAACTACAACGGCTACCGGGATCAGAGCGAGGTGGAAAAGGGCCTGTTCAATGCTCGTCTGTCTCATGAATGGAGCGAGGGCGAGCGGCTAACTGCTACGTTAAATGCATTGCATACGCCGAAAGCAGAAGACCCAGCCGCCCTCAGCGCTCAGCAGGTCAAGGAGGATCGGCGCCAGGCAACAGGCAATGCAAAAAGGCTGGATTCGGGCCAGGATGTTGACCAACAGACGCTTGGGCTGCTTTATGAAACACAGTCTTTTGGTGACGGTGATCTCACCGTCAGTACCTTTTTTTCGCGCCGCGATTTCCGGCAGCAGTTACCCTTTCCTGGTGATAGCCTGATTGCCTTCGACCGACAGTTTTACGGTATAAGTTCGGATTACCAACAAGATAGCAAGCTCCTGGGATTGCCCCTGACCTGGGTGGTAGGTGCCGATCTTCACCGACAGGCGGATGAGCGCCGCCGCTACAATGTATCGTCAAGTGGCGAGGTCAACGAACAGATTCAGGAAGAAAACCAGAATGCCACTACAGCGGCGGTGTTTGCCCAGGGCGATCTCGCTTTGACGAAACGTTTCACTCTGTCGGTTGGCACCCGTTTCGATCAACTGAGGCTTTCTGTCGATGACCAATTCATTACTGAGACTAATGGGGACGATTCCGGCAGCCGCACTTACGATGAAGTCAGTGGTTTTGTCGGCGCAAGTTACCGCATTGCGACACGGCAGCAGGTTTACGCGACCATTGGGACTGCGTTTGAGGCACCGACGTTTGGTGAATTTGCCAATCCTGACGGCAGTGGAGGATTCAATTCGACTATCGAACCACAACAGGCTTTGAATCGGGAGATTGGTGTGCGCGGGGTTCTGGGGGAGGGGCTAAGCTATGATCTGGCTTTGTTTGCGATAACGGTCGATGATGAAATTCTGCCTTACGAGCAGGCTGGCGACGAGCGCACGTATTATGAGAACGCTGTGAAGACCGAACGCAACGGTGTTGAGCTGGGCATTAACTGGGATGTCTCCTACGTCTGGCGGGTCACTAGCGCCCTCACTCTGGCGGATTATAACTTCGAGAAATTTGAGGATCGGAATGGCAACGACTTTAGCAGTAATCGCCTGCCTGGGCTGCCCCGTGAACAATTAGTCACTGAAGTTGAATGGAAAGGCCAGGGGCAACTGTTTGCGGCCCTGGAGACTCAGTATGTTGGCGATCTCTATGCCGATAACAGCAATAAGACTGAGGTCAGTGATTACTGGTTGGTTGGGGTGCGGGCAGGAGATACTTTTCTCCTTGGGCGCCAAAGCCTGAGTCTGTATGGCGGCATCCGTAACTTGCTTGACGAGGACTACTCCAGCAACATTCGCATCAACGCCTTTGGCGGAAGGCACTTTGAACCCGCGCCCGGCAGGACCTTCTACGCCGGGCTGGAGTGGTCATTCTAGGCACAATGACCCCATCGCGATGATGGTTAGCCTTTACTTGCTGACTCTGACACCATCGGAAAAGCTTGCGGGGGCATGGCGTGCCTGTTGTTTTGTCCCACGAATCAACCGGGGAGTAAGACCAGTCCATGTCCCAGTCGCTGAGGTTTCTGAAACGTTTTCTGGATTCGCCCCAGGCGATTGGCAGTATTATGCCCAGCTCCCCGGCTTTGGTCAGGGTCATGCTGGCTGATGTCGACTGGAGTAGGGTGATTACGGTTGCTGAGCTCGGTGGCGGAACCGGGGTGATCTCGAGCCGGATCAACACCCTCCGTTGTGCTGAGTCACACTTTCTGTGCTTCGAGAATGAGCCGGATATGCACCTTCAGCTTTCCCGGAAATTGAACGACGTCCTGTTTGAGAGGGACGCGTTTAACATCCGTCAGGCCCTGGAGAAACATCAGTTATCGGGCCTCGATTGTGTGGTTTCCGGACTGCCCCTGGTGAATTTTCCGCGCGAAAAACGGCATCAGCTGCTGCAAGATATCTACGAGGTTCTGAACCCCGGCGGTATGTTCGTCGCTTTCCAATACACCCGACAGTTACAGTCCAGCCTGACATCCATCTACGACCGCACCGACCGCCAATACGTCTGGGCCAATCTGCCACCGGCTTTTGTCTTCGTCTGCCGGAAACAAGAGACGGTCGGTGATGGCCTTGACGGCATTAGTGGTCGCTTTCATCCCCGACATTCAGGGGCGGACAGTGATATTCCTGAACCGTAGTATCGTCGTCCACGCTTTCCAGGTGGACATCGAATCCCCACAGGCGGTGAATGTGGCGTAACACTTCCTCGCTTTCTCCCCCCAGCGGCACACGGTCGACCGTGACATGGCGCAGGGTGAGGGACCGGTCACCCCGAACGTCCACATTCCATACCTGGATGTTTGGCTCGCGATAGCTCAGGTTGTATTGCCTCGCCAGCTTTTCCCGTAACGCCCGGTAGCCCGGATCGTCGTGGATCGCCGTGACCCGGTACACCTCTTCCTGGTCGTCATTCTGGATGGCGAAGAATTTCATGTCCCGCATGACTTTGGGTGACAGGAACTGCTGGATAAAGCTCTCGTCCTTGAAGTTCTTCATGGCGAAATGCAGGGTTTCCAGCCAGTCCGATCCCGCAATATCCGGAAACCATTCCCGGTCTTCGTCCGTCGGGTTTTCGCAGATGCGTCGAAGGTCGGTGAAAATCGAAAAACCCAGGGTGTAGGGATTGATCCCGGAATACCAGGGGCTGTCGAAGGGCGGCTGATACACCACGGCGGAATGGCTCTGCAGGAATTCCAGCATGAAGCCGTCGTTGACCAGACCCTTGTCGTACATGCGATGCAACAGGGTGTAGTGCCAGAAGGTGGCCCAGCCCTCGTTCATCACCTGGGTCTGGCGCTGCGGGTAAAAATACTGCGCCAGTTTGCGAACAATGCGGATGATTTCGCGCTGCCAGGTTTCCAGCAGTGGTGCGTTCTTTTCGATGAAGTAGAGGATGTTTTCCTGCGCTTCTTCCGGGTAGCGCTGCTTGCGCTTCACCGGGTCGTCGTCTTCATCCATTTTCGGAATGGTGCGCCACAAGTCGTTCAGCCGGCGCTGCTGATACTCTTCCCGTTCTTTCCGGCGTTGAACTTCTTCTGCCGCTGAAATTGGTGAAGGTCGTTTGTAGCGGTCAACGCCATAATTCATCAGCGCATGGCAGGAGTCAAGAATCTGCTCTACGGCATCCAGGCCGTGGCGTTCCTCGCATTCGGCAATGTAATCCCGCGCAAACACCAGGTAATCGATAATGGCGCTGGCGTCGGTCCAGGTGCGGAACAGGTAATTGCCTTTAAAGAATGAGTTGTGGCCATAGGAGGCGTGAGCAATCACCAGCGCCTGCATGGGCAGGGTGTTTTCTTCCATCAGATAGGCGATGCAGGGGTTGGAGTTGATCACGATCTCGTAGGCCAGTCCCATCTGGCCGCGCTGGTAGCCTTTGGACGTCGACAGAAACTGCTTGCCGAAAGACCAGTGGTGATAGCCCACCGGCATGCCGACCGAGCTGTAGGCATCCATCATCTGTTCAGCGCTGATCACCTCAACCTGATTGGGATAGGTGTCCAATCCGAATTCCGACGCGCATTGGGCGATTTCGTCGTCATATTGCTGAATCAGATCGAACGTCCACTCCGAGCTGGTGGAGATGGGCTCTTGCCTCTCCGCTGCGATGGGCGTGTCCTCCCCGCCGGGGCGGTCCTGAAAAGAACGATCCATAAGATTAGTCATGCGGCTTTCCTCTCGAACAGCTGGCGGAAGACCGGGTAAATCTCGCCCGGGTCAGCGATCTGCTGCAGGGCAAAACTCTGCGGGAACTGTTCCTGAAGCTTCTCGTATTCGTACCAGAGCATCTGGTGATCCTGGGGTGTTATCTCCACATAGGCGTAATACTGCACCAGTGGCAGGATGCTGTCGGCGAGCATTTTCCCGCAGACCGGCGAGTCATCGTTCCAGTTATCACCGTCAGACGCCTGAGCAGCGTAGATGTTCCATTCGGCCGGTGAGTAGCGGGACTCAATGATCTTGTGCATCAACTTCAGTGCACTGGAAACAATGGTGCCGCCGGTTTCACGGGAATAGAAAAACTCTTCTTCATCCACTTCCTTGGCACTGGTGTGATGCCGGATGAACACCACATCGATCTTCTTGTAGCTCTTTTTCAGAAACAGATAGAGCAGTATGAAGAAGCGTTTGGCAATGTCCTTGTGCATCTGTGTCATGGAGCCGGACACGTCCATCAGGCAGAACATAACCGCGCTGGTCGCCGGTTGCGGCTGTTTCAGATGCTGGCGGTAGCGCAGGTCGATTTCATCAATGAACGGAATCTTTCGAACATTCTTTTTCAGCTCGGCAATTTCTTCCTGCAGAGCCTTGATCTGGTCCTCGTGGCTGAACGCCGCGTCCAGGTCGGACGGGGCGCTTTTTAGCGCTTCCAGCTCCCGCTCCATTTCGCGAATTTTCTTTTTGCGAGCGCCGCCCAGGCCCAGCCTTCTGGCGTGAGCGCCGCGCAGTGAGCGCACGACGTCGAGCCTGGCGGGAACACCCTGGGTGGAAAACCCGGAGCGCACGTATTTGAACGCTTCGGTGTCTTTCAGTTTTTTGCGGGCCAGGTTCGGCAGTTCCAGATCGTCAAACAGGAATTCCAGGAACTCCTCCTGAGTGATCTGGAAGGCAAATTCGTCCATGCCCTCACCGTCTGCGCTGGCCTGACCTTGTCCCTGGCCCTGACCACCGCCGCTTTCGGGCTTGGGCATTTCGTCACCGGTGACAAATTGCTTGTTGCCCGGGTGGACAATTTCCTGATTGCCGCCCTGGCCGTGATGAAAAATCGGTTCGTCCGTATCCCGTGTGGGGATGCTGACACTTTCTCCCCGTTCAATATCGGTGATTGAACGCCGGTGAACCGCCTCCGCGACCGCCTTTTTGATGTGATGGCGGTAACGGCGCAGGAACCGCTCCCGGTTCACCGCGCTTTTGTTTTTCCCGTTCAGTCGTCGATCGACTACGTGGGTTGTACCCATAGTGTTACTCCCATTCAGCCCGTTCAGCGCATTGCGGCCCTAGTGGGACTTACGAACCCGCAGGTACCATTCCGCCAGTAAGCGGACCTGTTTTTCCGTATAGCCTCGGTCGACCATGCGCTCGACGAACTGCTTGTGCTTGTTCTGATCTTCCTGACTGGCCTTCGGATTGAAGGAGATCACCGGCAAAAGGTCCTCGGTGTTGGAGAACATCTTCTTCTCAATCACGCTGCGCAGTTTTTCGTAGCTGAGCCAGGACGGATTGCGACCCTGGTTGTTCGCCCGCGCCCGCAGCACGAAGTTGACCACCTCGTTGCGGAAATCCTTCGGGTTGCTGATGCCAGCCGGCTTCTCGATTTTCTCCAGTTCGTCGTTGATGGACGAACGGTCGAGGATTTCTCCGGTTTCCGGATCGCGGTATTCCTGATCCTGAATCCAGAAGTCGGCATAGGTGACGTAGCGGTCGAACAGGTTCTGGCCGTACTCGCTGTAGCTTTCCAAATAGGCGGTCTGGATTTCCTTGCCGATAAACTCGACGTAGTGGGGTGCCAGGAACTCCTTGATGAACCGAAGATAGCGGTCCTGGGTTTCGGCCTGGAACTGTTCCTGCTCTATCTGTTTCTCAAGCACGTACAGCAGGTGCACCGGGTTGGCCGCAACCTCGGTGGTGTCGAAGTTGAACACTTTGGACAGGATCTTGAACGCGAAACGGGTGGATAGCCCGTCCATGCCCTCGTTTACGCCGGCGGAATCCCGGTATTCCTGAATGGATTTCGCTTTGGGGTCGGTGTCCTTGATGTTCTGGCCGTCATACACCCGCATCTTGGAGAAGATACTGGAGTTTTCCGGCTCCTTGACTCGCGACAGAATCGAGAACTGCGCCAGCATATCCAGGGTGTCTGGAGCGCAGGGGGCGCCCGACAGCGAACTGTCCCGCAGCAGTTTCCGATAGATATCAATCTCTTCAGTTACACGCACACAATAAGGAACCTTGACGATGTAGACCCGGTCAAGAAACGCTTCGTTGTGTTTGTTGTTGCGGAAGGTCTGCCATTCGGACTCGTTGGAGTGGGCCAGAATGACCCCGTCGAATGGCACCGAACCCATGCCTTCGGTGGTGTTGTAGTTGCCTTCCTGGGTCGCGGTCAGCAGCGGGTGCAGCACTTTGATCGGTGCCTTGAACATCTCCACAAATTCCATCAGGCCCTGGTTGGCCTTACACAGGCCGCCGCTGAAGCTGTAGGCGTCCGGGTCGTCCTGGGAGTAATCCTCCAGCATCCGGATATTGACCTTGCCCACCAGCGCGGAAATGTCCTGGTTGTTGTCGTCACCGGGCTCGGTCTTGGACACCCCGATCTGGTCCAGTACCGACGGGTACATCTTCACCACCCGGAACTGGCTGATATCGCCGCCGAACTCATGCAGGCGTTTGACGGCCCAGGGCGACATGATGGACTTCAGATAGCGGGACGGTATGCCGTATTCTTCCTGCAGAATCCCGGCGTCTTCGGCGGGGTCGAACAGCCCCAGCGGGGATTCGTTCACCGGGGAGCCCTTGATAGCGTAAAAGGGCACTTTCTGCACCAGCGATTTGAGCTTCTCAGCCAGCGAAGACTTGCCACCACCCACGGGGCCGAGCAGATAAAGAATCTGTTTTTTCTCTTCCAGGCCCTGGGCCGCGTGGCGGAAAAAAGACACGATGTGTTCCACGGCTTCTTCCATGCCGTAGAACTCGGAAAATTCCGGATAACGCTTGATGACTTTGTTGGAAAAAATGCGTGACAGCCGGGAGTCACGGGATGTGTCGACGGGTTCTGGCTCGCCGATGGCCAGTAACATACGTTCTGCGGCAGTGGCGTACGCCGCTGGGTCCTTTTTGCAGATCACCAGGTATTCCTCAAGGGTGTATTCTTCCTCTTGAGTTGTTTCATACCGGTCTTTGAAATGCTGCACAATGCTCATAGATAACGCCTCGCTTGCTCTCTTGCCGTGTTGAGTACCGCTTTTAATTCACACAATTTTCCCGTTTGCTGCTGGCTCCGCTTTGCCACGCGGTTGTCAGGTTTATGGATGGAATGATAGGGAGAGCCCGGGCGAAAAACACCGTTGTTTTTCACGCCGGGTCATTTTGAGCTTAGTTCAAGCTCGGGGGGTTGGACAGACCCATTACCGTTAAGGTTCATTAAATTATGTTACCGACGGGTCAGGCGAAAAACGCTCTCGGTTGCGCCCGTCAGGCCTTTGCGTTTGGCAAACGGATGGTCGTTCGCCAGGGTCTGGGTATGAATATGCTCAACGTGATAATCCTCGGTGTAAAGCTCATAGACCTCGTCGTTGCTGACGTTGAACGGGGGTGCCGTTGGTGAACCTTCATAGTCGAGGGTGATCAGCAGGGTCTTGGTATTGTCGGGCGTCACTGCGGTCAGATGCTCCACATATTTCCGGCGTAACTCGTGGGGCAGGGCAATCAGCGCAGCGCGATCATACACCAGGCGCACATGCGCCAGATCCGGTGGGGCCAGTTGGAAAAAGTCGCCGTTCCAGATCTCCAGGTCATCGTGCCGGAAAATGGTGAATGGTTCCCCGGGGTGGACCATGGCCTTTTCAGAAGCTTCTTCAAAAAAATCCTTGCAGGCTATGTCGCTCAATTCCACGCCGATCACCGGGTGCCCCCGGTCATGCAGCCACCACAGATCGTGGGCTTTGCCGCACAGGGGAACCAGAACTTCGCCCGTGCCTTTGCCTGTGAGCTCCGGCCAGTGCTGAAACAGGTACTGATTGACCGATCCCTCGTGAAAGCCGATCTCTTTATTGGCCCAACGGCGGTGCCAGAATTCGTGCTCCATGGGTATGCTCCTCTTCACGGATTGGAGGTTTTAACCAGTCTAACTTACTCTTCAGGTTTCATGTTGAGGAGCTGCCGATGAACGCCGTCTTTCTGGATGCCGATACCCTGGGTAATGACGTGGACCTGTCACCGATTAAAGCGGTAACAGGCAATCTGACTCTGCATAGCCGGACAGCGCCGGATCAGGTGATGGATCGCCTGAAGGGTTTCGATACGGTTCTGGTCAATAAAGTGGTCCTGTCCCGGGCGCATTTTGAGGCCTGCCCGGAATTGAAGACGATTGCGGTCGTCGCCACTGGCCTGAACAACATTGACAAGCAGGCGGCGACGGACCACGGCATAAGGGTCATGAACGTGACCAATTACGGCCGCTCGACGGTGGCGCAACACACCATGGCGCTGATTCTGGCCCTGGCGACACGGCTGCTGGATTATGACCGGGATGTTCGGGCAGGGCGCTGGGCACGGAGTGATATGTTCTGCCTGATGGACTATCCCATTATGGAGCTTGAAGGCAAGACACTGGGTATTGTTGGCTACGGCGATCTGGGGCAGGGCGTTGCCGAACGCGCCAGAGCGTTCGGCCTGAAGGTGGTGCTGGGCTGCCGGCCGGGCCAGAAGCCGGAGACGGTTGATGGCTGCTCCCGGATTTCCCTCGATGAGCTGTTGCCCCAGGTGGACGTCCTATCCCTGCATTGCCTGCTGACGGACGAAACCCGACATATGATCGGCGCCCGCGAGCTCAGGATGATGAAAAAGGAGGCCCTGCTGATCAATACCAGCCGCGGCGGACTGGTGGATGAGCAGGCCCTGGCCGACGCCCTGCGGGCGGGAACGATTGGCGGCGCCGGATTTGATGTGCTGACCGAAGAGCCGCCCCGCAACGGCAACCCTCTGCTGGCGAACGATATCCCCAACCTGATTGTGACGCCGCATTCGGCCTGGGCAAGCCGGGAAGCGCGGCAGAGAATTGTAGAGATCACCGCCCGGAATCTTGGCGGCGGTTAGCTGGCTGCTGGGCGAAAGCAGGACATTCGTCCATACTGAGCGTATCTTCCGGTATCTGTCTGATAATCGTAAAAATAACTGACTGCAGGATGTTGTGTGGCTTCTGTGCAAATGAAAGACCGGCTTCAGGCCGCTGAAAACTGGATACTGGCGAACCCCAGTCCACCCCAGAACTGGCCCTGGACCTGGCTGTACAAAACCGGCCGTACGTCTTATGCGCTGGCAAGAGACCTGGTCAGTGGCCATCTGGCTCTGCACGCCATGAGTCTGGTGTACACCACTTTGCTGAGTATTGTCCCGCTGCTGGCACTGAGCTTTTCTGTGCTTAAAGCCCTGGGCGTGCATCAGCGAATGGAACCGATGCTTTACCAGTTTTTTCAGCCGATGGGCCCCCAGGGGGTGCAGTTGGCGGAGCAGATTCTCGGGTTCGTGGATAACATGAAAGTGGGTGTACTGGGTTCGGTAGGCCTGGCGCTACTGGTGTACACCGTGGTCTCCCTGGTGCAGAAAATCGAGCGCTCGTTCAACATGATCTGGCGAGTGCCGGACATGCGTTCGATGGCCCAGCGTTTCAGCAACTACCTGAGCGTGATCATGGTCGGGCCCCTGCTAATGGTCTCTGCCATAGGTGTCAGTGCCACGATTTTTTCCTCGACCATGGTTCAGGCCTTAATGGAAGTTGAGCCACTGGGCGCCATCATCCTTTATATCAGCCGCTTCACGCCGTTCCTGCTGGTCGTCGGTGCCTTTACATTTGTTTATGTGTTCATTCCCAACACCCGGGTCAAAGTGAAGTACGCCTTCATTGGCGGCTTGATCGCCGGTATTTCCTGGCAGGCCGCGGGTATGTTGTTCGCCTCGTTTGTGGCGGGTTCTGCGAAATACGCGGCCATCTACTCCAGTTTTGCTATTGGTATCATTCTGTTGATCTGGGTGTATTTGAACTGGATGATCCTGCTGCTGGGATCCAGCATTGCGTTTTATCTGCAGAACTCGGGGTCGGTTGCGAAGCGGCATCGGGTAAGACTTTCACCGGAGTTGATCGAGAAAACCGGTCTTGCGCTTATGTGGCTGGTTGCCAAGCCGTTCCATCAGGGCCGGCCAGCGCCACAGCAGGAATATCTGGAAGATCACCTGCGTGTGCCGGGAGAGGTCACCCGGTCGCTCAGCGACAAGTTGATTCGGGCCGGACTGATCAGCCTGGCAGGTCGGGCTGGTGATCGTCTGGTGCCGGCTTGCTCGCTGGAAATGATCACGGTCGGCCGGGTGCTGGATGCGATCCGTCGTGATGAGGATCGTGTGGTCGACCGGCTGCCTTACACCGTTCCCCGAAATCTTCTGACACAGACCCCCCCGGACGAAGAGGTCACGTTTGCCAGCCTTCTGAACGACGAGCGGGAAGCCAGTGTTTCAGGCGCGGGCTCTTGAGCCGGCCTCGATGGAATCCAGAATAACGCGGCGGATGCGGATGAATTGATCCGGCGGAATATGCACCAGTTGTAGCACCTCTTCTTCAGGCATATTCCGCTGGTGAGCGTGGCGAAGTATTTCCCGGGTTCCGATAATAATGCCGTCGTTGAGTGGTGCGTGGCTTTGCCCGGGGATGGGTCTCTCCGCTTCCATCAGACGCGCGTTGTACTCCGGGGCCAGGCCCCACTGATTGGCCAGCACCTGGGCAGTGGACCACTGGAAGCGCGACAGGGCCTGATGGGTCAAGCCGGGTGAGGGGTCATGGGGCTCGGGCGCAGAGCGGCAGATACGCAGGAGTTCCCGCCGCAAAGTAATGTAAGACAGCGCCGGCAGAAGCCCGGCCATGAAATAGACGCTTCCATCCTTCGACCGTAATCCGGCCACCAGTTCAGCCGCTTTGGCGCAGGTCAGTCCCCAGCGCCATACCCGTTGTGCAAACAAAGCTTCGCGGCTGTTACGGGCGGCCATCATGGGCCGCATAACGGCTGCCGAGATGACGTTGCGGAGGCCATTCATTCCCAGTATGAAAACAGCCTGATCTACCGATTCAATCTGCTTGTCGCCGGTCCGGAACAGCGGGCTGTTGGCCACGTGCAATAGCTGATCGGTCAGGGCCGGATCGCTGAGAATGATCTCCGTCAGCGCTCTGCGATCGGTTTTGTCGTCGGACAGGGCGCGAGTCAGGATGGGCAACGTCATTGGCCTGCGGGGTAGCTCTTCCAGGGATTGCCGCTGAATCCGCTGCTCCAGAATAGCCAGCACTTGCTGGTCATCGCTGTCCAGCTCACGGTTTAAGGTAGCGGGCGGCGCGTCTAACAACCAACAGAACAGATGCTCTTCCAGGTGGTGAGTCGTGGGCGAATCAGCCGGTTGGGCTCTGGCTTCTTGCCGGGCAGGGTTGAGAAGCCGACGGCCGGATTGCGGTGGGGCAGATTTGGAGCGCGAGAAAATCGCCGAAATCCAGGATAAAAAGTCGGGCATCCCTTGCCTCCCGGGAATGAAGAAATGTCCGGGAGCTATGTCGCTCCCGAGTACGTAGTATAGAGCGTCGCTTGCGTTCTGCCATGAATTGAATGGATTGCATCTACGATGCTTTTCAAAGGACAGATCCGCCAAATACGAAAACGAGTTGCCCAACACCGGCGGTAAACCCGAGGAACGCGCCCACCAGAATCAGTTTGATTTCGTCTTCCTGGAAACACGGGCGTAACAGATCCTGGAATTCGACCGAAGACAGCGCAATCATTCGTTCGACCATGATGGACTCGACGGCCCTGGCGCGGTCTTTCTCGAACACCGGGTTGTTGAAAGACGTACGCGATATATCCAGCGCCTTCTGGCCGACCTGATGCTTCAGGGTCGCGAAACCGGTTGGGCCGAAGGCGACCTGTGTCAGCGCCTTGCCCATGCCGGCGGTTTCATCCACCAGGGGTTTGATGTGCTTTCTGACCATGTTGCTCGCACGGTCGCCCTTGGGGCCTTCCAGAATGGCGTTGATGATGTTGCCGACGGTCAGGATTTCATGGGTGACAATGTGGCAGAAGGATTCCGCGACTTCCGTCTGGCGTTTGAGGAACAGACCCTGAAGGCGCACCGGGCCGATTTTCTTTTCGTGCAAGGGGCGGAATATGACGTTCAGAGCAATCCAGTTGGTAGCGTATCCCACCAGCAAGCCAAAAAATGGCAGGACCCACCAGCTCTGGTAAAAGTACCAGACGGCCATCTGTATCAGGCCGAACAGGAAGCCGAAGTAGAAACCGGAGTTGACGATAAAACGGAATTCCACTTCGCCACATTCCAGGAATATCCGGTTCAACAGCCGTTTGTCTTTTGCCAGGCGGTCGATGACCATGCCTTTGATGTCCAGCAGGTCTTCAATGTTGTCCGATACGTCATCGACCAGATTGTTCACCAGTTGCGGGGTGGATTTGCGAACGCGGTCGTACACCATGTTGCGAGCGGAGGCGGGCAGGTTTTCCCAGAAGGTGGGATGCTCCTGAAGCATCAGTTCGTCGACGTATTCTTCAGTACGGGGTTCGACGACGCTGATGATATGAGCGGCCAGGACTTTGGGGTCGATCTGCTGGAAGATCTCCCGCACAGTGCCGATCTTGGAGATGGTAGCGTCTACGCTGATAGCGGCCATCTTCCGGGCCTTGGAGGGGATGATGCCTTGCCAGCCAAGCAAAGGCGGTTTGCCCACGAATTCCAGCGGATAGAAGGTCATTTTGATCGCCAGCCAGTTAGTGGTCCAGCCAATCAGGGCGGCAATCACCGGGATGCTAAGGTATTGCCAGAATTCTTGAGTGCTTAAAAGGCCTGTCATCCGATATCTCCCCACAGCCATTGGCAAAGCGCAATTGCCGCCACCGGGGCGGTTTCTGTTCGCAGCACTCTGGGTCCCAGTGCGACGGGTATAAACCCGGCGGCTTCTGCAGCGGCGATTTCTTCCGGGCCAAGACCGCCTTCCGGGCCGATCATCAGGGCAAGGCGGGATGGTTTACCCAGTGATTCCAGAGATTGTTGGGTGCGGTGGTGCAGAACCAGGCGCAGATCGCAGTCGCCAGTGTGGCTGAACCACTCAGGGAGTGCCATTACCGGGTGGATTTCCGGAACCCGGGCTCGGCCGCATTGTTCGGCGGCGCTGATGGCGATCTGGCGCCAGTGGCGCAGGCGTTTGTCTTCCCGGTCGCCTTTGAGTTTAACGTCGCAGCGTTCGGTTGCGAGCGGGACGATGTGGGTGACGCCCATCTCCACGGCTTTCTGAACTGCATAATCCATGCGATCGCCTTTGGAGAGGGCCTGTCCGAGGACGATTTCAAGATTCGATTCGGTCAGGTTCTGCGTGGCATCCTGCACCTCAACGGCCACCCGTTTCTTGCCCGATTCGGTGATGGTGGCGGTATAGTCCCTGCCGTCGCCGTTGAACAGCAGCAGCGCCTGCCCGGGCTGCATACGCAAGACACGGCCGATGTGTTGGGCCGCGTTCTCGTCCAGCTCGCTGGTCTGGCCTTCAGTCAAAGCCGAATCGGTGAAGATGCGGGGAGTGCGCATGGTTGTTAGCTCAGTCCCGCACCGCGATATCAATGCCTTCGGTCACCACCTGCCCGAGATGGCGAATCTGCTCTTCGGTGATGACGTAAGGCGGCATGAAGTAGCTCACGTTGCCCAGCGGGCGCAGCAGGGCCTCGCGGGTCAGGGCGTGTTTGAACACTCGCATGCCGCGGCGTTCCGCAAAGGGGAAGGGCTCTTTGGTGGCTTTGTTTTTCACCATTTCTATGGCCAGTGTCATGCCTTGTTGGCGGACGTCGCCGACGTGGGGATGGTCCACGAGGTGGGCGACAGATTCCCCCATCACCTTGCTCAGACGCCTGTTATTTTCGATCACATTGTCATCGCGAAAAATATCCAGGGTTGCCAGTGCCACGGCGCAGCCAATGGGGTTGCCGGTGTAGCTGTGGGAATGCAGGAAGGCTTTCAGGGTTTCGTAGTTGTCGTAAAAGGCGTCAAAGACGTCGTTGGTGGTGAGCACCACGGATAAAGGCAGATAACCGGCGGTCAGTCCCTTGGACAGGCACATAAAATCCGGGGTGATATTGGATTGCTCCGAGGCGAACATAGTGCCGGTGCGGCCGAAGCCAACGGCGATCTCATCGGCGATCAGGTGAACCCCGTAGCGATCACAGGCTTCCCGCAGTCTGGTGTGATAGATCGGGTGGTGCATGCGCATGCCCCCGGCGCACTGAATCAGGGGCTCGGTGACCACCGCGCAGATTTCGTCGTGCTGTTCCGCCAGGATTTTTTCCATCACCTCGAACTGGCGCAGAGCGTAGTCTTCGTCGGTTTCACCGGCTTCCTTGTTGTAGGCGTCCGGTGAGGGTGCGGTGATTACTTCCATCAACAGCGGCGCATAGGTGCTCTTGTACAACGGTACATCCCCCAGCGCCAGTGCGCCCAGGGTCTCGCCGTGGTAGCTGTTGCTGAGGTTTACAAAGTTTTTCTTGTCCGGCTTGCCGTGGTTTTTCCAGTAGTGGTAGCTCATTTTCAGAGCGGCTTCGACGGCAGAGGAGCCGTTGTCGGCGTAAAAGCACTTGTTCAGACCCTCCGGGGTAACCTCGATCAGGCGCTCTGACAGATTCACCACGGGTTCGTGGGTAAATCCGGCCAGAATCACGTGTTCCAGCTCGCCAATCTGTTCCTGAATGGCCGCGTTGATGCGAGGGTTGGCGTGGCCGAACAGGTTGACCCACCAGGAGCTCACTGCATCGATAAACCGGTTGCCCTCAAAGTCTTCCAGCCAGACCCCTTTGCCGCGCTTGATCGGCACCGGCCCCAGGGTTTCGTAGTCTTTCATCTGGGTACAGGGGTGCCAGACGGATTTGATATCGCGTGCGACGAGATCGGCGTTGCGCATGTGGGGCCTCCTAGAAATTCAGGCTGCCAATGATACTGGTGCCGGGGTACCCGCGGCCAGTGCATCTGCAAAATGAGCACAGCATCACCGTCGTGCCGCTGTGATTTGGCAGCGGGTTGGCAACACTATAAAATAGGAGCGTCTCAAGGATGAAAACCATGCAAAGGATGCGACATGAGTAAAGCGATTGTACTTCTCGGCGACCTGGGCACCGACCATCAGGGCTTTCCGCCAACACCGGTCATCGCCGGTTCCCCCACCGTTCTTGTCGATGGTAAACCCGTTGCCCGCGTGGGCGACCCGCTGGCTCCCCATTCCAAGCCCAAGCACCCACCCCATCCCCGTGCCATTGCGGCAGGTTCGGCCACCGTGATGATTGACGGCCAGCCAGCGGCCGTCACCGGCGGTGCTATCACCTGTGGTGGAGTGACCATTGGTTCGGGAACGGTGATAGTCGGCAGCTAGACCGCTGTTAAACCGAAACTCGAGTCCCTTGTTTTAGAGCGCAATT
>Ga0307958_1000065_pt1 | contig 63188 bp, 57 predicted proteins | sample OrgLakmetagen492_FD_201826 | JGI IMG/M metagenome (GOLD analysis project Ga0307958, IMG submission 201826) | Saline water microbial communities from Organic Lake, Antarctica - #492 | ecosystem: Environmental > Aquatic > Non-marine Saline and Alkaline > Saline | place: Antarctica: Organic Lake... | reverse complement strand
TCCCGTGCTTCCGGACCTGCTGCATCAAATCCCGGCGGACGAACACATCGGCACCGTGACCGCCGACGGTGCCTACGACACGCGCCGTTGCCACAACGCCATCATCGCGCGTGACGCCATCCCGATCCGAAAGAACGGAGGTCTGTGGAAGGAAGACTGCCCGGCCGCACGCGTCCGCAACGAAACCCTGCGCGCCACCCGATACTATGGCCGAGCGTTCTGGAAGCACTGGACCGGATACCACGCCCGCAGCCGGATCGAGGCAAAGATGCGCTGCCTCAAGTCCTTCGGCGAGCGCATCGCCGCACGAGACCCCGACCGCCAGACTGCCGAAATCCACATCCGCATCGCCCTCATGAACCGCTTCTCGGCCCTCGGCACCGCCGAGATCGTCCGCGTGGCATGACGTCAATAGGGTAAGGGGCACTCACGTCTCAGGCCTGAGTTCTGCAACAATGCCCTCCAGCAGCAACCCGACTTCATCGGAAATCACGAAACGCCGCTCGTCCATTCAAACCTCCCTTTTGAAAGGGTAAATCAAACTCCATGCCGTTTGGGAAACCTGAATGTCCACGGGACCTTGTCCGCCTCAGCCCGGCGGACAGCCCTCGATCTCGACCGCGCCCCCCGTGCTCAGCACCGTCAGGCGCAGGCCCGAGCGGTCGATCATGACCCCGCCCCCTGTGACATGGTGCACCTGCGTCACGGCGCGCAGGCGTTTGCCCTGCCGTTCGGTGTCCGATTGTGCGACCCAGAGATCGGGTGCGTCGGCCTCGACCACGATCAACTCGCGGGCACCCATCTGCGGCATGTCGACCTCGGCCACAAGGCGCAGCCCGCCACCCTCGATCGGCGACAGGGTGCAGGCCACGCGGCCCACCCCGGCCTCGGCGGCGGTGTAGGGCCGTTCGGCGAGGGCCGCGGCGATCCGCGGATCACGCTCGGCGGTGCCGGGCGGCAGGTCTGCCCCGACCGTGATGTCGACCGGCATGCAGATATCCTTGCAAACGCCGATCTCCAGCCGCGCCTTGAGCGTGATCGCACGGTCGGCCTGCCGTGGGGTCAGGCGCACCGGCAGAACCAGGTCACCGGTGTAGCCGATGGTACGCATACCACTGGTCATGGTCTGCCGCGGCGTGGGCCAGACAATCTCTGCGGCATCAAGGTTGCGCGAGCCGCGCCAGTCGATCCGCGGGGGAATGCCGGCATCGCCGGGCGCGCGCCAATAGGTTTTCCACCCTTCGGCAAGGCTGAAGTGGAGCGCCGCCACATGGATGCCGTCGGGCGTCTGCCAGCCGGGCAGGACGCGGATATCGACCATGTCCCGCGGGGATTGCGCGGCTGCAGGCATGGCGAAAGCCGCAAGAGCGGCAAGACAGGCGGCTGTCATTTTGTGCATCATTCATCTTACATGGCCGATCGGATGCCCGATGCCAACTCACATTCCAGCGAGAAATCCGCGCGCACCCGGAAGACCCGCCTTGCGCCCAAAGCCGCCTGCCCCCATGCTCAGCCCATGACCGAAAGAGACCCTGACGAGACGCAAGAGCTCGATCTTACAGGAAAACTGCTGATCGCGCTGCCCGGCATGGGCGACCCGCGCTTTGTCAACGCGGTGGTTTTCATTTGCGCGCATTCGCCCGGGGGCGGGATGGGGCTGATCATCAACAAGCCGACCGACGAGTTGTGGATGCGTGATCTGCTGGATCAGCTATCAATCACTCCGGGCGAGGGTCTGCGAAATCTGCCCGTGCATTTCGGCGGGCCGGTCGAGCATGGGCGCGGTTTCGTGCTGCATGACGCCGCCTATGTCTCGGCCATTTCCACGCTGGCGGTCAGCGAGGATTTCGCGATGACCGCCACGCTCGACATCCTCGAAGACCTGGCCGAGGGACGCGGGCCGACCAACGCCTTGATCGCATTGGGTTATGCGGGCTGGGGCCCGGGTCAGCTGGAGGCCGAGCTGACGCAGAACGGCTGGCTGACCTGCGACGCGGATGCCGACCTGGTGTTCGCCACCGACGACGCCCGCAAGTGGGAAACAGCCCTCGACCGGCTGGGCGTGTCGGCGCTGATGCTCTCCTCGGATGGCGGCCGCGCCTGAACGACTGCGTACAAGGTGTAAACCGCGTACGCGCGAAAGGTACGCAAGGCGAGATAGAATGTGGCATGCGCGACGAGAATAAGACGACATCGCCCGGCGTGTGGGGGGGGGCGTCGTCGATCTGATCCATCCGGGCACCTACATGGGTGCAGAGACGATCATCAAAGGGCATGTCCCGGACCCGGTCAAGGCAACCCGCATGGCGAGGTCGGTCCTGGCCGGCACAACGCCGCGTGCCGACGCTTTGCCGTTTGAAAAGTAATCCTCGGGGCGCTAGGTGTCGGCCTCCTGACACGGCACTTAAGCTGACCGCAGTCCAGGGCCGAAACACCGCCCATCACCGCAGGAGAGCCGCCGCGTGACAGAAGAGACGACGCAAGTGGACCGCGAGGCGTTCCTCGACGCCATGCGGATGGTGGCCTCGACCGTCACGGTCGTCACCACCGACGGCGCGGGCGGCAAGGCCGGCGCCACGGTCAGCGCCTTCACGTCGCTGTCGGCCGATCCGCCCTCGGTGCTGGTGTGCCTGCGCTCGGACAGCCGGATCGCGCGCGCGGTGGCCGCCAATCGCGGGTTCTGCGTCAACGTCCTGTCCGAGGACGCGGTCGAGGTGGCGCGCGCCTTTGCCGGTCCCTCGCCCGAGGATCCCGAAGACCGGTTCGCCGGGCTCAACATCACCGACACGATCCATGGCCCGATCCTGCCGCGCGCGACCGCCTTTGCCTGCGCGCTGACCGAGGAAGTGATCCATGGCAGCCACGCGATCTGCATCGGGCGCGTGATCGCGATCAGCAATGCCGGGCGGAAGCCGCTGACCTATCTCGGCGGCGACTACCACATCGTGCGCCCGCATTCCGACTGACCGCACCGGGGCCAGGCACAGGCTTCATCTTTCCCAAAATACTCGAATCGCGCGGCTGGCCAAACAGTGCCCTGCCTGCCATATCAGCGCGCAGATCCCATCACGGAGACCGCGCCATGACCCGCCTCATCACCACCCTCGATGCCATTTCCGACGCCTACGACGCGCTGTTCGTCGATCTCTGGGGCTGCGTGCATGACGGCGAGCGGGCCCTGCCCGACGCCGTGGCCGCGCTGCGGGCCTACCGTGCGAAGAGGGGCACGGTGGTGCTGGTCACCAACTCGCCCCGCGCGCGCCAGGGGATCGAGACGCAGCTGGCCGAGTTCGGCGTGCCCGAAGACGCGTGGGACACCATCGCCACCTCCGGCGACAGCGCCCGCGCGGCGATGTTCCGCGGCGTGGTGGGCACCAAGGTCTGGTTCATCGGGCAGGCCTTCGACGACCGTTTCTTCGCGCCGATGGAGGTGATCGAGGACCCGGTTCAGGTCACCTCCGTGCCGCTGGACGAGGCCGAGGGCATTGTCTGCGTCGGCCCGTTCGACCCGATGGCCGATCCAGACGAGATGCGCCCGCAATTCCTGCTGGCCAAGCAGAAGGGTCTGAAACTTCTCTGTGCCAATCCCGATATCGTGGTGGATCGCGGCGAGACCCGCGAATGGTGCGCCGGCGCGCTGGCGCGGCTTTATACCGAGATGGGCGGCGAGAGCCTCTATTTCGGCAAGCCGCACCCGCCGATCTACGATCTTGCGCGGCGCCGGCTGGCCGCCCTAGGCCGGGATGTCGAGAACCACCGCATCCTGGCCATCGGCGACGGGGCACAGACCGACATCGCGGGCGCGATGGGCGAGGATATCGATTCGCTGTTCATCACCGGCGGGCTGGCGGCAGGCGAGACGAAGACGACGCATCAGCCCGACGAGGCGGCCCTGCGCGCCTATCTCGACAAGGAACAATCGGCGCCCACGTTCAGCATCGGCGCATTGCGCTGAGAAAAGCGCTGACAAAAATTCCTTGATTTTGCTGCAGTCGCAAAGTAATAAAATTCCAATGTAGCCCGTGAAAGCGTCGCAATATTACGACGCCGATTTTCGGGGCCAGTTTTTCGGGGGCCGATGTTCAAGGCCAAGCCATCCGGAGGGTGAAAATGTTGGATAACATGCCGCGCGGGACGATCTGCATCGAGGATATCGAGATGGGCATGACCCGTCACCTGCGCAAAGTCGTGACCGACCGCGACATCGAGATGTTCGCCGAGGTGTCCACCGACCACAATCCGGTGCATCTGGACGAGGATTACGCGCAGGACACCATTTTCGAAGGGCGCATCGCGCATGGCATGCTAACCGCGGGGCTGATCTCGGCGGTGATCGGCGAGCAGCTGCCGGGGCATGGCACGGTCTACATGGGCCAGACGCTGAAATTCCTAGGCCCCGTGCGGCCCGGCGACATGGTGCATGCCGAGGTCGAGGTGACGGGCATCGATCACGGCAAGCGCCGGGTGCAGCTTGATTGCCGCTGCATGGTGGAGGGCAAGAAGGTCCTGATTGGCGAGGCCACAGTGCTCGCCCCGTCGCGCAAGTTCGACTGATACAGCCCTCAAGGTCGTCGCATGGCACCTCGGACCGCGGGCCAATCGCGCGGCGCGCGTTGCCGGCCGCGTCGCGGCGGACGGATCGCGCGGACATGGGCCGGATATTGACGGATCCTTGAGGTCCGCGGGCCGCATTGCATTGACCCCTCCGCATGCATCGTTTACACCCTGCCGCGCGGGTCATCCTTGTGACGAACCACAGGCCCAGGAGGGGTCGGACCCGGCGACAGACGCACGGGCCGGATTGTGTCCGTAAAAAACGGATACGCATGACAAAGTTTTCTGATCTCAATCTCAATCCCAAGGTTCTCAAGGCTGTCGAAGAGGCGGGCTACGAGACGCCGACGCCGATACAGGCCGCGGCCATTCCCGCGGCCCTTGCCGGGCGCGACGTTCTTGGGATCGCGCAGACCGGCACAGGCAAGACCGCCGGGTTCACCCTGCCGATGCTGTCGATGCTGGCCCGCGGCCGGGCCCGGGCGCGGATGCCGCGCAGCCTCGTGCTGTGCCCGACGCGCGAACTGGCAGCCCAGGTGGCCGAGAATTTCGACACCTATTCCAAGCATCTGAAGCTGACCAAGGCGCTGCTGATCGGCGGCGTCAGCTTCAAGGAACAGGATAAGCTGATCGACAAGGGTGTCGATGTTCTGATCGCCACACCCGGTCGCCTGCTCGATCATTTCGAGCGCGGCAAGCTGCTCTTGACCGGCGTGCAGATAATGGTGGTGGACGAGGCCGACCGGATGCTGGACATGGGGTTCATCCCCGATATCGAGCGGATCTTTTCGCTGACGCCGTTCACCCGGCAGACGCTGTTCTTCTCGGCAACCATGGCCCCCGAGATCGAGCGGATCACCAACACCTTCCTGTCGGCGCCCGAACGGGTCGAGATGGCGCGGCAGGCCACCGCCTCGGAGACCATCGAACAGGGCGTGGTGATGGCCAAGCCGTCGCGCCGCGATCGCGCCGATACCGAAAAGCGCAAGCTGCTGCGCGCGATGATCGACCGCGAGGGCGCGACCTGCACCAACGCGATCATCTTCTGCAACCGCAAGCTGGACGTGGATGCCGTCGCCAAGTCGCTGAAGAAATACGGCTATGATGCAGCGCCGATCCACGGCGACCTCGAACAAAGCCAGCGCACGCGCACCCTGGAGGGATTTCGCAACGGCGATCTGAAATATCTCGTGGCCTCGGACGTGGCGGCGCGCGGTCTCGACGTGCCGGCGGTCAGCCACGTGTTCAACTACGATGTGCCCGGCCACCCGGAGGATTACGTGCACCGCATCGGGCGCACCGGGCGCGCGGGGCTGGCCGGCAAGGCCCTGATGATCTGCTCGCCCAAGGACGAGAAGAATTTCGCATCCATCGAGACGTTGCTGCAAAAGGAAATCCCGCGGATCGAAAACCCCGTGACACCCAGCACCACCGAAGAGACCGAGCGGAACGAGGCGACCGAGGGTTCGCCCGACAAGGCCACGGGCGGCAAGTCCCGCAGCCGCAGCGTCAGTCGCAAGAAAACCGCGAAGTCTGCGGAGACGGCCGCAGAAGCGCCAACAGAGGCGGCCGAAAGCCAAGGCGCGCCCGACGCGGCACCGGAACCGGAGGCCGCACCGGCGGCCCCCGCGCCTGAACCGGAACCGGCGCAGGCGCAGACACAGGATGCCGCACCGAAGGATCCAGCCCCGGCCAACCGCACCCCGCGCCGCCGCGGATCGGGGCGCAGCGGTGGCTCGACCGGATCGTCGGACCAGAACGGCAAGGTTGTCGGGATGGGGGATCACATGCCCACCTTCATCGCGCTCAGCTTCGAGGAGCGCCGCGCCGGGTGACCGCGCGGCTCGGTGACGACGGATGAGGCAGCCGATTTAAATGGTCGGTTGCCAGCGTTGGGGCCTCTCGCGCAATAAAGCACGTCACGGCCCGGGGCATGAATATGGCCTTGAGCGGTCGTTGGAGGCTTTGCCCCGCGCGGAATCAAGCCCGAAGGGCGCCGCGCATCGCCGGGCCGCCCCCCGGCACGGCGATTTGGCTGAAACTTGCGCGATGCTATGATCTTTTCCTGACTTGGCTACGATAAAGTGATGCCAAAGTCACGTGGGATCGCCGCACCGCGGCACGGCGATGCGCGTCTGATCACGTTATGACCAATGTCCCCTTCAGGCCAGATCCCGACGTCGCCAAGGCAGCATCAGGGCGCGATCACGATATCCGCGCAGAGCCCGCCAAGCCGGTCGCTTTGCCCCAGTCGCAATGTGCCGCCATGCGCGCGGGCCACGTCGATGACGATCGACAGGCCCAGCCCGACGCCGGTGCTACGGTTCTGGTTGCGCGCAGGGTCAAGCCGGGTGAAGGGCTTGATCGCCTCGCCCCGGTCCTCGGGCGCAATGCCGGGCCCGTCATCCTCGACCCGGATGCGCAGCGCCGGGGCGCTCAGCGTGACCGAAACCTCGGCGCGGGTGCCATAGCGCACGGCGTTGTTGATGAGGTTCTCCAGCGCGCGGCGCATCGCCAGCGCGCGCAGGCTGACCTGCCCCCCCTCGCCCTCGACCGCATGCAGCACCACGGGCGTGCGCGCGCGCTGCATGTCCGCCACGACCTGCCGGACCAGCGCGACCGGGTCGAGCGGCTCTGCCGTGCCCTCCTGCGCGCCATGCGCGAAATCGAGGAAGCCGTCCAGAAGGCGTTCCATGTCCTCGACATCGCGGCGCATGGGTTCGGCCTCGTCATCGTCGAGCATGGCCAGCGACAGCCGCAGCCGCGTGAGCGGCGTGCGCATGTCGTGGCTGACCCCCGACAGCATCAGCGTGCGCTGCTCGATCTGGCGCTCGATCCGGGCGCGCATGTCGACGAAGGCGGTGCCCGCCGCGCGCACCTCGGTGGCGCCCTTGGGGCGGTAGGGGATGTGGCGCCCGCGCCCGAACGCCTCGGCGGCCTCGGCAAGGTGCGTGATCGGGCGCAGCTGGTTGCGCATGTACACGAACGACAGCGCCGTCATCAGCACACCCACGCCCATGATGTTCACGAACAGCAGGTAGGGCCGCCGGGCCGAGACGTAGCGGCGCGCGAAGCTGAGCTTCATCAGGCCGGAATCGTCGTCGATATAAACATGCACGTTCCGGTCGTCGGGCAGTTCGATGTGGGTAAACCCGGGGACAAGGTCGCGCATCTCGCGGATCACCACGATGCCCGACAGATCGTACCAGTAGCGCAGGTTCTCCGGCGGCAGCGCGTCCTCGGTCACGTAGGTCATCGAGATCCCGAGTAGCTGTGCGATTTCGGGATCCTCGTCGGTGCGCACAAGCTCTATCTCGCGCGCCATGCTTCGGGTCAGCTGTTCGGTGACACCCTCAAAATGGCGCTGCACGATGACGATCGTGGCCACCAGCAACAGGGTGACCACCGGCACCAGCACACCGAGCGCCGAGCGTCCGTAAAGGCCGCGGGGAAGGTAAGGTTTGAGAAACCGCGAAATCATGGGTACATCTAGGCATACGTGACCACGGAAGGATAGAGTGATGCACTTGGATCAGGGCGACGCCCCGCCCGTGGGGATCGCGCAGAAACTCGACGGCGCGTTGCGATGCGTGCTGGCCCCCAACCCCTCGCCGATGACGTTTCGCGGCACGAATACCTACCTGCTTGGCACGCGGCAGCTGGCCGTGATCGATCCCGGCCCGGACAACGACGATCATCTCGACGCGATCCTGACAGCGCTGCGGCCCGGTCAGAGCATCAGCCATATCTTCGTGACGCATGCCCACTTGGATCATTCGGCCCTTGCCCCGCGGCTGGCAGAGCGCACCGGCGCGCCGATCCTGGCCTATGGCGACGCCCGTGCGGGGCGCAGCGCGATCATGCAGACGCTGGCCGAGCGCGGGCTGACCGGCGGTGGTGAAGGCGTCGATCACGCTCTGCGTCCAGACATGACCCTGAGCGATGGCGAAACCATCCGGGGCGATGGCTGGCAGATCACGGCGCACTGGACGCCGGGACATTTCAGCAACCACATGTGTTTCGCGGCCGGCGACACGCTGCTGACCGGCGACGTCGTCATGGGCTGGGCCAGTTCCGTCGTCTCGCCCCCCGACGGCGATCTCAAGCAATACATGGCGTCCTGCACGCGGCTGCGCGGTCTTGCGGCGGCGCGGCACATGCCCGGGCACGGCGCACCGATAGAGGATCCCGATGCGCGGCTGGTCTGGCTGATGGCGCACAGGCGGGCGCGCGAGGCCGAGATCGTAAGCGCGCTCGAGGATGGGCCGGCAACTGCCCCTGATCTTGCCGACAGAATCTATGCCGACACGCCCGCCGCGCTGATGCCGGCGGCCACGCGGAACGTGCTGGCCCATCTCATCGACCTGACGCAGAGATCGCGGGTGCGCTCCGAGGGCGATCTGCACCCCGATGCGGTCTTTCACGTCGTGTGACCCGCATGCGGCGTCTTTCGAGCCGCAACGCCCGGGCAGGCCTCAGCCGGGGGGCGGCACCTGCTAGGTCCGAAATCCGGCTTCTTCCAGCAAGGCGTCGGACGCCGTCTCGACCTCGTGTTCGAGCCGCGCCATGAAGCGCGCCCGGTCGAGACCCGCCTCGATGCGCGGCAGGAATTCGACCACCGCAAGCCCCGGCTTACGCAGGATTCCCTTGCGCGGCCAGAACACGCCGACATTGGTGGCCACCGGCACGCAATCCTGCTGCAGCTCGCGGTAGAGCACGCCCGACCCGACCTTGTAGGGCGCCTTGACCCCCGGCGAGATGCGCGTGCCCTGCGGATAGATGATCAGCTGCCCCGGCGCCTGCCGCCCCTTCGCGACATCCGCCACCATCTTGCCGATGGCTTGGCTGCGCTTGCCGCGATCGACCGGCACACAGCCGATGCGAAGGGCGTATTGCCCGATCACGGGCGTGTACATCAACTCGCGCTTCATGATGAACTTGCCGGCCGGCACACTGCCGAAGATCATGATGATGTCGAGAAAGCTCTGATGCTTGGCGACGATCAGCACCTCGTCGGTGGGCGGGGTGCCGCGCACCTCTGTGCGCAGGCCGACCATCCAGGCAGCAGTCCAGCGCACCCACCGGCACCAGCTTTTGCAGGCGACCAGCGCCCCCTTGCGGCTGACCAGCGCCCAGGGCAGGAACACGATCCCCATGAGGACCATCATGCCGTAGATGTTGACCAGGAAAAGCAGCGACCGAAGCCATTGGAGCGCAGGCATCATTGTCTGTCCTTTCCGCGACTGGTCTCTTCATGCAACAGACAGCGTTCCGGTGCAATCGCCGCGCGCGCGATTCGCTTTGCTCTTTTCCGGCAGGACTGAAGCGCATAGGATGCCGCCGAGACGCGCCGAACACGGCGTGATCCCGGATCATGGACGACAGGGGGCACCATGCGGCTGACTTGCCCGAATTGCGGGGCGCAATACGACGTCCCCGACGCGGCGATCCCAGAGGCGGGGCGGGAGGTCCAGTGCTCGGCCTGCGGCGAGGCTTGGGCGCAGCACCGGCCCGAGGCGGCGGACACCGCGGCAGAGCAAGAGGCCCCACCCGCCGCGGATCCCGCCCCGGCGCCTGAGCCGCCCGCGCGGCGCCGGCTCGACCCCGAGGTTGCCGACATCCTGCGCACCGAGGCGGCGCGCGAGCGGGCAAGACGCGCCGCCGAATCGACGGGCGACGTCGGCACCCACGCCGAGCCCGCGCCGGCGGCGTCACGGCAAGCCACACTGCCCGATCCGGGCAACATCACGTCCTCGCTGACCGCGTCGCCGGGGGCCGCCACGCGGGACCTTCTGGGGTTGTCCGACACAACGACGACGGCCCCTTCGCATAGCGGCTTTCTCGCCGGGTTCTGGGTCGCGCTGATCGCGTGCGCCCTTGCCGCCGGTGTGTATCTGGCCGCACCCGATCTGGTCGCACTGGTGCCCGAGGCCGAGGCCCCGATAGAGCGCTACGTGACGGCGATCGACGACGCGCGGCTGCGGCTGGACGCCCTCGTCGACCGGGCGATCGCGCAGATCAGCGGCGGCTGACACCGCCGCGCCACGCGTCGAGGATGTAGCGGCTTGTCATCAGGTCCAGATGCGCGCCGCCGCCATTCTTGAACAGCGTGATCTCGTCGTCGCTGCGGCGCTTGAAGGCGTCGGGCGCGTAGTAATCGGCGACCAGATCGTCCCGCGTGATCGCACCGCTGTCCAGCGGGATCCTGATCTCGCCAATATGGCCGATGGTCGTGTCATAGCTGTCGACGAAGATCCGCGCGCGGCGCAGTGCTTCGTCGTCGGCCTCGCGCATGTCGGGACGGAATGCGCCGATCAGGTCGATATGCTGGCCGGGCTGCAGCCAGTCGCCCTTGATCAGCGGCTCGGTTGCCATCGTGGCCGAGGCGACGATATCGGCGTCGCGCACGGCGCGTTCCAGATCGTCGGCGACCCTCAGGCCGGGACAGTCTGCCGCCATGGCTTCGGCATTGGCGCGGGTGCGGTTCCAGACCCTGAAGCGCGCGCCGGGAAAGGCCGCCGCGTAGGCCTGCCACAGCGACCGGCCCACCGTCCCTGCCCCGACGATCAGGATGTTCTCGCTATCGGGCCGCGCGAGACGCGTGGCGGCATAGAGGCTGTCGCCGGCGGTCTTCCACTTGGTCACGAGGTGAAAATCCACAAGGGCTGCCAGCGTGCCGTTGGCATCGTCGTAAAGGTTCACCGCACCGTTAATGCGCGGATCGCCCTTCTCGGGATTACCTGGGAAGATCGTGGCGCATTTGACCGCGATCCCCATCCCGTCGATCCAGGCCGAGCGGTTGAGCAGCGTGTCGTCGCCCCGGTAAAGGAAGGTATCGGCGATCTCGGCGCGCGGCAGCTCGTGGCCGGCCTTGAAGGCCGCGCACAGATCCAGCCAGTCGAGATGGGCCTCGCCCTCGTCAAAGGGAATGATCGTCAGGCTCATGCGGATCTCCTTTGCTCAGCGCCGGTAGCGGGTGGTCTTGGCCGCCAGCGTGTCATCGTTGACCGACTCGCGCCAGAGCAGGTAAAGGCCCGACCCGACGATCAGCGCGATCCCGATCCAGGCGGTCGCATCGGGGAAGGTGCCGAAGACCACCACGCCCCACATGATCGCCAGCGGCATGGCGACATATTCGAACGGGGCTGCAAAGGCGGCCTCGGACAGACGGTAGGCCTGGCTGATGAACAACCCGCCCAGCATGCCCGCGATCCCCAGCAGGATGAGGAGCGGAACATCGCCCGCCGCCGGCCAGATCCACGCGCGAAAGAGAAACTCCAGCGATGGATCGCCGGATCCGGCAAAGCGCCCGTCGCCAAGGCCCAGCCCGATCGCGGTGCTGGCGATGATGAAGGTCAGCTGGATGTAGAAGGCCATGGTCGGCGCGCTTTCGGTGCCGCCGATCTTGCGGGTCAGCATGTGCAGCGTGGCATAAAGGAACGCGGCGGCAATCGGCAGCAGCGAGGCCAGCTGAAACGCCGCCGTGCCCGGCTTGACGATCACCATCACGCCCGCAAAGCCCACGGCAATGGCCGACCAGCGGCGGATGCCCACGGTTTCCTTCAGGAAGATTACCGAAAAGACGGTGATGACCAGCGGCGAGACGAAGAAGATCGCCGTCGCATCGGCGATCGGCAACGCGGCCAGCCCCAGAAACAGGCACATGTTGGCGCTGACCACGCAGAGCCCGCGGATGAAATGCACCAGCGGCCGCCGCGTGCGCAAGACACTCAGGCCACCAAAGAAGGGCAGGACACAGCAGAAGAACGCGGTCAGCGCGACACATGCGCGGATGAACACGATCTGGTGCAGCGCGTAGCTGTCCGACAGGAACTTGATGCCGACATCGTTGATCGAGAAACACAACACCGCCGCCACCGCGTAGGCGGCGCCGATGAGGTTCGTGCGCTGAACGGTGGTGGTGGTCAAGACCGGGATCCAAGGGTTGCCATCTGTCGCCGACAGAAGATCGGAGGGCCCTTGAATTGTAAACCCCCGGCGCCGCCGGGAGTGCTACGCGCGGCGGCGTTCAGGCGGGAACTCCCCGAAGGATCAGATCCGGAGATCGTCCTCTGTCATGCCGGCCTCGATGGCCTCGATGAACCAATTCGGTTTACGCCCGCGTCCGGTCCATGTGAGGGTCGGGTTCTGCGGGTGGCGGAATTTCGGCACGCGCTTGGGGTTTCCGGTCTTGGAGGCCCCCACGATCGCTTCGAGCGAAAAGCCCATTTCCCTGGCCTGCGCCTCTAGCTTTTGCCGAGCCTCGGCCAATTGCCGCGCCTCGTAGGTTTCAATCGCCTTGTCCACGTTCTTGCGAAGCTGCTTGAGCTCTTCGAGCGACATTTCTTCCAGATTCATGTGATGCGTCCAGTTTGTAGGTTGCGTGAATAATGTATCCGCAGCTTTCCTATAAGAGGAAAGGCATTTCTTGTGCAAGGGTTTTAGTGTGAATAGTGCGGCCTCATTTTTGATATTGGCGCAAGTCGGGGTTTACTCAAACCCTTTTCCTGCCAATCGCCAATTAGTCGGATGCTGCAGCCGCAGCAAGCGGATGACAACGTTCAGGCATCAGCAGTGCTTGGTGCTGCGCAAACCGTTTTCAAGTTCGAATGAACGGTTATTCTCCTATTCCGGTTCGGGCCGATAATGCACGCGCAGCAAAAAACGAGAATACAGGCTTTGATTCAGTTGTTTGAGGAACGCAATTTTCCAAATACCTGTGAACCGAGGGAGCGGGTTGTGTCAGTGGTCTTGGCTTCCAAGCCCATGGCGTCACGAAGCCGTATGAGATGTCGGTACGCAGGTTCCGGTTGGCCGTCCACCAAGACAGTAAATGAACCGGTCGAGTGCTTGCGAAATATCACGCTGTTTTCTTCGTGAGTGTCAATAATCTCGCCGACTTCGAAAGTAGCGGCGCCGACCGGTTTATTCGGGAAGATCATGGCGCCTCGTCCCAGACGAAGCTTACCGCGATAGGATTCGGCACAATCTTTCAGAAAGTCTTCGACGCCCTTGTCGTACACAATCACGATATCCAGCTCATCCGCGTCCGTGCCCAGCCAAACGACAACGATCCGGTCGACCCCATCCATCGTGCTTTCATTGAGACTAACTCCGGTTGAAGTCGTGATCGTCTTCACCGAGACCCTGAGACCGTCGGAATCGATCAGATCGTAGCCTCTTTGATTATTCGTCGAGGTGAGCTTTACACCGAGATAGTCGGCCACGAAGGCTTCCCCGATAACACCTGTATGTGCGCGCAGCTCTTGGGGCGATATGCCTGCCTCGATTCCCGCAATATATGCGGTTCGGCTTGCGGCGATATAGGTTCTGTAGGACATTGGCCTTTAACTATAGATGCTCAAAAAACAAACCATATAAGGAATGTGGTTATTCAACATTAGAACGAGCGCTCGAAAATGCCGGAATTTTCATGAGGTGCGGATGTACGAAAAGTCCGCGTCTCACCCTCACCCACCGGCTTGCCCTGCCCGTCGCACGGCTCGTTCGAGCGCATCGAGGAAGCGGGAGCGGTCGGATTTGGTGAAGGCCTTGCCGCCGCCCTGCCGGAACGGGTCGGCGGCGCGCAGGTCGGTCATCAGGTCTCGGGTGGCCAACAGGTTGCCGATATTGGCGGCCGTCAACGCCTCGCCGTCATGCTTGAGCACCTCGGCGCCGGCCTCGACGCATTTGGCGGCCAGCGGGATGTCACCGGTGATGACGACATCCCCCGGACCCGCGCGGTCGGCAATCCACATGTCGGCCACGTCCGGTCCGTCGGGCACGATCACCGTTTCGACGGCCGGGTTCTGCGAGGGGCGTAGGCCGCCGTTCGAGACCACGTAGATCCGCAGCCCGTGCCTTGTGCCCACCCGCTCGGCCTCGGCCTTGACCGGGCAGGCATCGGCATCGACGAAGATGCTCACGGCTCAGCCGGCATGCAGCGCCTCGGCGTGGAAGGCCACGTGATCCTCCATGAAGGTGGACATGAAGAAATAGCTGTGATCGTAGCCCTTCTGCATGCGGACCATCCCCTCTTGCCGCTTTGCAGCCATTGCATTCGCCAACGTTTCGGGACGCAGCAGCTCCATGAACTGGTCCGAGGTGCCGGTATCGACCAGCACCGGCCCGTCAAAGCCGCGCTCGGCCATCAGCAGGCTTGCATCATAGGCGGCCCATGCACCCTCGTCCTCGCCGAGATAAGCGGCGAACTGCTTGCGGCCCCAATCGCCGCCCGTCGGGTTGCAGATCGGCGCGAAGGCCGAGACCGAGCGGAAGCGCCCCGGCAGCGACATCGCCAGCGTCAACGCGCCATGACCGCCCATCGAATGGCCGGTGATCGCCTGCCGGTCCATGTCGAGCGCGAAGTTTTCGGCCAGCACCGCAGGCAGCTCGTCGGCGATGTAATCCCACATTTTGAAATGCGGCGCCCACGGCTTTTGCGTGGCGTTGACGTAGAACCCGGCGCCCTGGCCCAGATCGAAGGCATCGTCATTGGCCACGTCGTCGCCGCGCGGGCTTGTGTCGGGAAACACGAGCGCGATGCCCTGTTCGGCCGCCCAGCCCTGCGCACCGGCCTTGACCATGGCATTTTCATGCGTGCAGGTCAGCCCCGACAGGTACCACAGCACCGGGACGGGGCCATCCTGCGCCTCTGGCGGCAGGAAGAGGCCGAAGGTCATGTCGCAGGCGCAGGCCTTGGACGCGTGGGTGAAGACGCCCTGGGTGCCCCCAAAGCAGGTGTTCTGTGAAACGGTTTCCATGTGATTGTCCTTTCAGGTCAAGTTGCGGGGTCAATAAAGCTGGTTCACCCAGCCGATGACAAGGGACACCGTGATAATCGCGACCATCGTCGATATCAGGATCGCGGACGAGACGCGCTTGGGCGCGACCTCGTAATGCTGGGCCAGCATGAAGACATTCCCGGCGACCGGCAGGCTGGCCGCCGCGATCATCACCGCCGCCGCGTAGGGCGGCACGTCGAAGAGGATCAGCGCCGACACCGCGACCGCCGCCGGGTGCAGCACCAGCTTGCAGGCCGACAGCCAGCCGGTGACCGACACGCGCTCGGCCGATTTCGAGGCCAGCGACGCGCCGATGGCGAAAAGCGCGCCCGGCGTCGCGGCATCGCCCAAGATGCGCACGAAGGCGTTCATCGGATCGGGGATCGGCAGGCGCAGCGCCGACCAGGCGAGGCCAAGCACGATCGACACGATCATCGGGTTCTTAAGCAGCCCCACCCCGACGCTGCGCAGGATCCCGAGGCTGAGCCGCCCGTCGCGCGAGCCTGTGATCAGGATCACCACCAGCGAGCCGAAGACGATCAGGTCGACCGCCAGCACCACCATCACCCAGCCGATCGCCGCCTCGCCCATCAGCATCGCCAGCATCGGCACGCCCAGAAAGCCGACATTGCCTATCACCGCGCATTGCGCCTCGATGGCGGTCTCCTGAAGGCTGACGCCGCGCAGCCAGGCCACCAGTGTCGCGAGGGCGTAGACCGAGGCCGTGCCCGCGAGGTAGGCAAGCACGAAGGTCCAGTCGAGCACATCGGCCAGCGTCAGGTTGGCCGAAAACCGGAACAGCATCGCCGACAGCGCGAAGTAGAAGACGAATTTCGTCAGCCAGGCGGTGGCGACCTCGGGGAAGAACCCGCTGCGCCCGGCGCCGTAGCCCAGACCGATGATCAGGAAGAATGGCAGGGTCTGGAGGAAAATGCTGAGCATGGCGGGCTCGTAGCAGGTCCACGCCCGGCGTCAATGTCGGGCCATGCGCGCGCGGGGTGCAGGCAGCGGTAAACGTTCTGACCGTGGGAGATGGCACCTGGCGGATCTCGGGGGAAGGTGGTGCCGGCTGAGGGACTCGAACCCCCGACATCGTGATTACAAATCACGCGCTCTACCATCTGAGCTAAGCCGGCGCTGTGGGGCCCCTGCCCGCTTGCCGCGACAAGCCGGGCTGTCAGGAGCCTTTTTCTTCGATTTGCCCGTCAGCACCCATACCGGTCCAGTCAAACCATGCTTTGCGACGTATCATGAGGCATTTCAGCGAACAAGGTCGGACAAAACCGCCACGTAAGAAATTGCTCTATCGGCGGCGTTTTTCGCGCGCAAGAGGTCATGGTGAGGTTGGAGACGTCATGCCTGTCGCTTGCGCAGTGAATTGCGTGGGAGTTGATCTCATGCGTTCCTGACCGACCGGTCCCAACCAGTCGCCAGCGGCGGGGGGCTGTCTGCCCCCCGCGCCCCCCGAGAGTATTTTCGGAAAGGTGAAGCTGCGGGACGCGGGGTGCCCTGGAAAGAAACAGGCCAGGGCAACGGTCGGGTCCGATACGGCAGGCTGCCTGCTGATACGCGGTCGGGGGCGGCAATGACCCTTTGCAACCAGATGTGATCCGACATACGGCCCGTCCTGGAGCGGGTGGTCGCAGATCGCCTGCCCGGTGATGTACAGGCCGATCCATAAGGGCTTGGCGGCATCTCGATGCTTGACAGCGATGGGTGCTGCTGTAGGAAGAGACTGCTGGTGCCTGACATATCAGGTGAAAAGGGAATGTGCACAACCCGCATGCCGGGTCCAAGCACAGCCGCCCCCGCGACCGTGACCGGAGAGGTCATCCACAGCCACTGGTCCCGCACGGGATTGGGAAGGCCGGGTGACCGACAGGAATAGCCCTGACATCCGCAAGCCGGGAGACCTGCCAGCACGACGAACGAAACCGGGCGGGGTGATCCGGTGTCGGACAGGCGGCGGACGTGCCGCCCCTCCGGTATGTACCCCGTCCCCGAATTGCAGAGGTGTCGCATGTTGCGATCATCACCGACGGTCGAGCTGCTGGTCTGCACACGCTGCCGCCGCGAGCAGGACATCCCCGAGGGCGAGGAACGTCCGGGGGCCGCTCTATTCCGGCAGCTTGCAGGGGCGCCCATCGACGGGGTGACCGTGACCCCGGTCGAATGCCTGTCGAACTGTTCGCAGGGATGCACCGTCGCGCTGCGCGGTCCCGGCCGCTGGACCTATGTCTATGGTCGCCTCAATGCGGAGGCGCATGTCGACACCGTGCGCGAGGGGGCCGCGAAATACGCCGAGACGCCCGATGGCCTTGTGCCGTGGCGCAGCCGCCCCGAACATTTCCGCAAGAACTGTATCGCCCGCATTCCCCCATTGGAGGACATCTGACATGCCGAGCCTCGAAAAACTTCCCGTCACCGTCATCACCGGCTTTCTCGGGTCGGGCAAGACGACGCTGATCAGCCAGCTGATGCAGAACCCCGGCGGGCGCCGCCTCGCCGTGGTGGTCAACGAGTTCGGTGACATGGGCGTCGACGGCGAGATCCTGAAGGGCTGCGCGATCCCCGATTGCCCCGCTGAGAACGTGATGGAGCTGGCCAATGGCTGCATCTGCTGCACCGTGGCCGACGATTTCATCCCGACCATCGAGGCGCTGATGGCGCTGGATCCGCGGCCCGATCACATCCTGATCGAGACCAGCGGTCTGGCGCTGCCGAAACCGCTGCTGAAAGCCTTCGACTGGCCTGACATCCGCTCGAAGATCACGGTGGACGGCGTGATCGCGCTGGCCGATGCCGAGGCCGTGGCGGCGGGGCGCTTTGCCCCGGACGTGGCCCGCGTCGATGCCCAGCGCGTCGCCGATGACAGTATCGACCACGAGACGCCTCTGTCGGAGGTGTTCGAGGACCAGATTTCCTGCGCCGACATCGTGCTGCTGACCAAGCCGGATTTGGCCGGACCGGACGGCGTGGCGCGTGCGCGCGACGTGATTGCAGCCGCCGCACCCCGCCCGCTGCCGGTCATCGAGGTGGCCGAGGGCGCGGTCGATCCGCGCGTGATCCTCGGGATCGGGGCGGCGGCCGAGGACGACATGGACGCAAGGCCCAGCCATCATGACGGTGCGGACGACCACGAGCATGACGATTTCGACAGCATCGTGGTCCCGATCCCCGAGATCAACGATCCGGCCGACCTGGCGGCGCGCATCGCGACACTGGCCGAGCAGCACGACATCCTGCGCGTCAAGGGCTACGCGGCCGTCGCGGGCAAACCCATGCGCCTTCTGGTGCAGGCCGTGGGCGCGCGGGTGCGCCACCAGTACGACCGCCCGTGGCGCGCGGACGAGCCGCGGCAGGGGCGGCTGGTGGTGATCGCCGAGCATGATCATATCGACGCCGGCACCATCCGGGCGCAACTCGTGCCCGATGCCACCGCAGCAGAGTGACGGACCCGCCCGCCCATGCATGTGATCTTCCGCGAAAGCCACGGTCTGGATGAGACCGACACACCGACCGACCTGGGGCAAAGCCCCGCGGAGCTGGTGGTGCTGTCACTGTCGGACAGCGATCTCGGGGCGTTCGCGGCGGGATGGCATCGCGGCGGCGGGCCCGAGGGGCGCCTGCCCTCGCTGCGGCTGGCCAATATTGCGGCGCTCAAGCATCCGCTGTCGGTCGACACCTATCTCGACGCGACGCTCAGCCAGGCCAGCGGCATCCTGATCCGGCTGATCGGCGGCGTGCCTTACTGGAGCTACGGCCTGCAACAGATCGAGGCGCTGGCCCGCGCGCGCGGTATTGCGCTGGCGGTGCTGCCTGCGGATGGCCGCCCCGATGCGCGGCTCGACGAGATCTCGACCGTGCCGGCCTCGACGCTGCGGCGTCTTGCGCATCTGTGTGACGCGGGCGGTGCGGTCGCGGCACAGGCGGCGCTGGCACAGATGGCGCTGGCCGCCGGGCTTTATGCCGGGCCCGTGGCGGGTGCGAAGACGCTGCCGCAGGTCGGCGCGTGGACGCCGGAGGACGGCGTTGCCTGCCCGGTGCCGACGATCCTGCACGACGACGCACCGCTGGTCGCGGTCACCTTCTACCGCTCGTATCTCGTGGCGGCCGATCTCGGCCCGATCGAGGCGCTGTTCGCGGCACTGCGCGCGCGCGGGTTCCGCGTGCTGGGCCTTTTCGCGCCCTCGCTCAAGGCCCCCGATCCGCGGGCCTGGCTGCAACGCCAGATCGCGCATCTGGCCCCGGCGGCCATCATCAATGCAACCTCGTTCTCGGGGCGTGGCGATGCGGGGAGTTCTCCGCTCGACGCGGGCGGCGTGCCGGTGTTCCAGGTGGCGCTGGCCACCTCGACGCGCAGCGCATGGGCGGATGCGCCGCGCGGCCTGTCGCCCGCCGATCTGGCGATGCACGTGGTCCTGCCGGAAGTGGACGGGCGGCTTTTTGCCGGCGTCGCCTCGTTCAAGCAACCGGCCGAGCGCGACCCGCATCTGCAGTTTTCCCGCTACGTGCATCAGCCCGACACGGACCGGATCGAGGCCATCGCGGGCCGTATCGCGGCGTGGCACCGGCTGGCGGCGGCCCCGGCAGCCCAGCGCCGCCCGGCGCTGGTTCTGTCGACCTATCCCGGGCGCGACTGGAACATGGCGCATGCCGTGGGCCTCGACGCGCTTGCCTCAGGTGAAGCGATCCTTTCGGACCTCGCCGGGGCGGGCTATGCGATCTGTCCCGGCGCGCCCCTTGCCGAGGCCCTGCAAAAGGCGCGTCTTCACTGGCCCATGGCCAAGTACAAGGCCGCGCTGGCGAGCCTGCCGCAAGAGCTGCAATATGATCTTCACACCGCATGGGGCCCGCCCGAGAGCGACCCCGACGCGACCGCCGACGGCTTTGCCTTCACGGCGCTTCGGCGCGGGCAGGCGCTGGTGGCGCTGCAGCCCGAGCGCGGCACGCCTGATGCGCGGGACGCCGAGTACCACGACCTCGGGCGCGTGCCGCGTCACGCGTATGTCGCCTTCTACCTGTGGCTGCAATCGCAGGCCGACGCGCTGATCCACGTGGGCGCGCATGGCACGCTGGAATGGCTGCCGGGCAAGTCGGTCGCGCTGTCGTCGGAGTGCTGGCCCGAGGCGCTGGTGGGCGATTTGCCGGTGATCTACCCGTTCATCGTCAACGATCCCGGCGAGGCCGCGCAGGCCAAGCGCCGGATCGGCGCCGTGACGCTGGGGCATGTGCCGCCGCCGATGAAAGCGTCGGAAACACCGCGGCGGCTGACCCGGCTGGAGGCGCTGCTCGACGAGTTCTCGAATGCTGACGGGTTGGACCCAAGGCGCCGCGACCGCCTGATCGGCGATATCCGGGCCGAGGCGCAGGCCCTGGGCGTCGAGGCGGATCTCGGGCTCGACACCGCGTCGTGTCCGGCCGAGGCGATCACCCGCATCGATCGCTTCGTCTGCGACGTCAAGGAAAGCCAGTTCGGTGACGGGCTGCATGTCTGGGGCCGCGCGCCCGAGGCCAGCGATGGCGAGTTTGACACAAGCGCCTCGGTCACAGCCGAACGGCAGGCGTTGCTGGACGCGCTTGACGGGCGGCGGATCGCCGCGGGACCGTCCGGCTCGCCGTGGCGCGGGCGCACGGATGTTCTGCCGACGGGGCGCAACCTCTTCACCACCGATCCGCGCAGCGTGCCGACGCGCGCAGCTTACCGGCAGGGCGAAAGCCTCGCCGAAGAGTTGATCCGCCGGCATCTGCAGGACGAGGGCGACTGGCCGCGCGGGCTGGTCGTCGATCTGTGGGGGTCGGCCACGATGCGCACGGCGGGCGAGGAATTCGCGATGGCGCTGGCGCTTCTGGGCGTACGGCCCGTCTGGGATGAGGGATCAGAGCGTGTCTCGGGCGTCGAGGTTCTGCCCATAGCCGAGCTGGACCGCCCCCGCATCGACGTCACCTTGCGTGTCTCGGGCCTTTTTCGGGACGTGTTCCCGACGCTATCGGCGCTGTTTCAACAGGCGGTGCGGGCGCTCGCGGCGCGCGACGAGGCGCCGGACTGGAACCCCTATGTCGGGATCGAGGCCGCGCGCGTCTACGGCCCCGCCCCCGGGGAATTCGGCGTGGGCATGGGCGCGTTCCTGGGTGATTATTCCGAGGAGGGCCGCGAGGCGGCGGGCGAGGCATGGCTTGCCGCGTCCTCCTGGGCGCTGGATGGCGAACAGGCCGCGCATGACGCGACGGGCCTGCGGGACCGCGTGGCGGGGGCAGATGCCTTCGTACATCCGCAGGATCTGCCCGAGACCGACCTGCTGCTGGCCGAGGATTACGCGAGCCACGAAGCGGGCTTTGCCGCGGCACAAAAGATCACCGGCGGGGTCGCGAAGCTCTACCATCTCGACAATACCGATCCGTCGCGCCCCCGCGCGCGCGGGCTGACCGAAGAGATCGCCCGCGTCGTGCAGGCGCGCGCCGCCAACCCCGACTGGATCGCCGGCATGCGGCGACATGGCTTTCGCGGGGGGGCCGAGATCGCCGCGACGCTGGAAAACATGGCGGCGTTTGCGCATCTGGCGGGCGTTGTCCCTGCGCATCTCTTCGATCTCTACCACGAGGCGACGCTGGGCGACGCGGATGTCACCGCGTTCCTGCAAGAGGCCAATCCCGAAGCCTTGCAGGCGATGCGCACGCGCTTTGCCGAATTGCACGAGGCGGGGCTGTGGCAATCGCGGCGCAACTCGATCCTCGCCACGCTGGAGGACGAAGCATGAGCGCGGCGCTGATCCGCGGCTGGTGCCCGGGCGCGCACCGGCCCATGCAATCGGGCGACGGGCTGGTGGTGCGTGTGCGCCCGCCGCTGGGACAGGTGACGCCCGATCAGGCGCGCGGGCTGGCCGATCTTGCGACGCGCCACGGCAACGGCATCGTGGAGCTGACCAGCCGCGCCAACCTGCAGATCCGCGGTGTGACCGAGGCCGCGCACGCGGCGCTGATCGAGGGACTGGGCACTCTTGGCCTGCTCGACCCGGATCCAGAGGCCGAGGGGCGGCGCAACATCGTGCTCGACCCGTTCCGGCCGCTTAATGCCGACGACCGGCAGACGCGGCTGGCCGAGGGGCTTGCGCGGGCGCTGCAGGATCTATCGCTCGCCGGGCTGCCGTCGAAATTCGGCTTCGTCGTCGATGCCGGGCCCCATCGGCAGCTCGACGGCGTCAGCGGCGACATCCGCATCGAGGCGCAGGGCGACGCGTTGATCCTGCGCGCCGATGGCGTTGAAACCGGGCGGCTTGCGGCCAGCGCAGACGAGGCCGTCGCCATGGCGGCGGATCTCGCGCGGTGGTTCCTCGCCTCGGGCGGTGTCGGGGCGGACGGGCGCGGGCGCATGGCCCGCCACATTGCCGCGGGGGCCACACCACCGCCGGGTTCGACGGGCGATCTTATGCCCAACCCGCCCGCAGCGCCTGCGCGACCGGGATTGCATCCTGGCCGCGCCTGTGTCGCCGCAGCCTTCGGACAGCTTGAGGCCGGGGCGCTGCACTGTTTGGCGAACGCGGGCGCGCCGGTGCTGCGGATCACGCCGTGGCGGATGGTGTTTCTGCCGGGGATCGAGGATCTCGCGCATGTCACGGACATCCCCGGCCTGATCACCGACGCCGACGACCCGCTGCTGCACGTCACCGCCTGCACCGGCGCGCCGGGCTGCCCGCAGGCCAGCGTCGAGACGCGTGCGCTGGCCCGCCACCTTGCCGCGAGCCTGCCAACAGGCAAGACGCTGCATGTCTCGGGCTGCGCCAAGGGCTGCGCGCATCCCGCGCCCGCCGATCTGACTCTGGTCGGGTGCTGCGGCGCCTTCGATCTTGTCCACGCCGGACGGGCATGGGATGAGCCTGCGCGACGCGGCCTCGCGCCCGCGCAGGTCACAATGGCGGTTCGGGAATAGACCATGCCCTACACGTATGAAACCGACGGCGCGGCGATCTACGCCGAAAGCTTCGCCACGATCCGGGCCGAGGCCGATCTGGGGCGCTTCGACGCGGACGCGGAACAGATTGCCGTGCGCATGATCCATGCCGCGGGAATGGTCGATCTTGCGCCGCATATCCGCGTCTCGCCCGGCATGGTGACGGCGGCACGCGCTGCGCTGGAGGGTGGCGCGCCGGTGCTGTGCGACGCGCGCATGGTCAGCGAGGGCGTGACCCGCAAGCGCCTGCCGGCAGGTAACGACGTCATCTGCACATTGCAGGACGCAGAAGTACCCGCGATGGCGGCAAGGCTTGGCACCACCCGCTCGGCGGCTGCGCTGGAGCTGTGGCGCCCGCATCTGGCGGGCGCGCTGGTGGCCATAGGCAATGCGCCCACGGCGCTGTTTCACCTGCTGGAAATGCTCGAAGATCCTGACTGCCCGCGCCCGGCGGCGATCATCGGCTGCCCGGTGGGCTTTGTCGGCGCCGCCGAATCGAAGGCGGCCCTGTGGGAGGCGCAGGCAGCCCCTTGCGTGATCGTCGAGGGTCGCTTGGGTGGCAGCGCGATCACCGTGGCGGCGATCAACGCAATCGCGAGCCGCGCGGAATGAGCGTAACCCGCACCGACACACCCTTTGGCACGATCCACGGCGTCGGCCTTGGTCCCGGCGATCCGGACCTGATGAGCGTGCGCGCCGACAGGCTGCTGCGCGGCGCCAGCCACGTCGCCTATTTCCGCAAGGCCGGCCGGCGCGGGCGCGCGCGCAGCAGCGTCGAGGGGATGCTGCGCGCGGATGCGGTCGAGATCGCGATGGAATACCCAGTGACCACCGAGATCCCGCTGGAGGATCCGGCCTATGCCGAATGCCTCGCAGCCTTCTACGAAGAGGTGGCCGACCGCCTCCGCGACCTCGCGCAGAACGGCACCGACGTCGTGGTGCTCTGCGAGGGTGATCCGTTCTTCTACGGCTCGTTCATGCATCTCTACACAAGGCTGCGCGACGATGTGCCGGTCGAGGTGGTACCCGCCATCACCGGCATGTCGGCGGCGTGGACGGCGACGGGCCTGCCGGTGACCTGGGGTGACGACGTGCTGACCGTGCTGATGGGCACCCTGCCCGAGGATGAGCTTGCCCGCCGCATGGCCGATTCCGATGCCATCGTGGTGATGAAGATCGGGCGCCTTCTGCCCAAGGTACGCGCCGCGCTCGCCGCGGCCGGGCGGCTCGAGGCCGCGTGGCTGGTGGAATGCGCCAGCATGGCCGAGGAAAATGTCATCCCGCTGGCCGAGGCGGGCGACCGCCCGGTGCCCTATTTCTCGATCATCATCGTGCACGGGCAAGGGCGCCGGCCATGAGCGGATCGCTGATCATTGCCGGGCTGGGACCGGGCGACGACGCGCTGGTCACGCCCGAGGTCACGGCGGCGCTGGAAAGCGCCACGGATGTCGTGGGCTACATCCCCTATGTCGCGCGGGTGGCCGACCGGCCGGGGTTGGTGAAAAATGCCAGCGACAACCGGGTGGAGATCGACCGCGCGCAGCTTGCGCTGTCGCTGGCAGCCGAGGGGCGCCGCGTGGTGGTGGTGAGTTCCGGCGATCCGGGCGTTTTCGCCATGGCCTCTGCGGTGTTCGAGGCGGTCGAGTCTGGCCCGAGCCAGTGGCGCGATCTCGACATCCGCGTGCTGCCCGGCATCACCGCGATGCTGGCGGCCGCCGCACGGGTCGGCGCACCGCTGGGACATGATTTCTGCGCGATCAATCTCAGCGACAACCTCAAGCCGTGGGCGGTGATCGAGACCCGGCTGCGCCTCGCCGTCGAGGCTGATTTCGCCATCGCGCTCTACAATCCGCGTTCGACCGCACGGCCCGAAGGGTTCGTTCGCACGCTCGACCTGCTGCGCGAGACCTGCGCACCGGGCCGGGTGATGATCTTCGCGCGCGCCGTCTCGACACCCGAGGAAGCGCTGCGCGTCGTGCCGCTGTCCGAGGCCACGCCCGAGATGGCGGACATGCGCACCGTGGTGCTGATCGGGTCGTCGGCGACGCGGATCATCGCGCGCGACGGCCCGCCGCTGGTCTACACCCCCAGATCGGTGCCGGTATGAGCGATCCAGTCGAGCGCCGCGCCAACGTCATGCACCTCGGCCCGCGCCGGGGTTTCGGGGCGGTCGATCATCACCACCGGCAGGCCGAGCGCGCGCGCCGCGGCGATCTTGGCATAGGCGCCGCTGCCGCCGGAATTCTTGGAGACCACCAGCTGCGTGCCATGTCGCAGCATCAGGGCGCGATCCGAGCTTTCGGTGAACGGGCCGCGATCCACGACCACCTCGGCCTCGGGCAGCGGCAAGGGATCGTCGGGCGGATCGACCAGCCGCAACACGTAGTCGTGCTGCGGGTTGGGCGCGAAATCGGCAAGGTGCATGCGCCCCACGGCCAGCATCACCCGCGTCCGTGGCCGGTCGAGCGCGGCGACCGCGCCCGCGATATCGGGCACACGGATCCAGTCGTCGCCCGTCACCGGCGTCCAGGGCGGGCGCGTCAGCGTCACCAGCGGCACGCCGAGCCCGGCGCAGGCATGGGCGGCATTGCGGCTCATCTGCGCGGCGAAAGGGTGCGTCGCGTCGATCACATGGGTGATCCGCGCCTCTTGCAGGTACGACTGCAGCCCGGCCACGCCGCCGAACCCGCCGATCCGCTGCGGCAACGGCTGCCGCAGGGGCCGTGCCACCCGGCCTGCGAAGGACACGGTGCCTTGAAGGCCGCGATCCGCCACGGCGCGGGCCAGTCCCGTGGCCTCGGTCGTGCCGGCGAGGATCAGAAGGTTGGGCTGCATGGCTGAACTTCCGTGGCTGACAATCGTGGGTCTGGGCGAGGATGGCGCGGACGGCCTGACGCCTGCAAGCCTGCAGGCCTTGCAGGAGGCCGAGATCGTGATGGGGCCGTCACGGCACTTGTCGCTGTTGCCCGATCTGGATGCAAGCCGGGTCGACTGGCCGGTGCCCTTTTCCGAGGGGCTTGAGATCCTGCGCGGCTACCGGGGAAGGCGCGTCGTTGTGCTGGCATCGGGCGATCCGTTCTGGTTCGGCGCGGGCTCGGTGATCGCGCGCGAGTTAGCCCTCGGCGAATGGCGCGCGCTGCCCGCGCCCTCGGCCTTTTCGCTGGCCGCCAGCCGCCTTGGCTGGCCGCTGGAAAGCACGCCGTGCCTCGGGCTGCACGCCGCGCCGCTGGCGCGGCTGCGCCCGCATCTGGCACCGGGCGAGCGCGTCCTCGTGCTGCTGCGCGACGGGGCGGCGGTGGCCGATCTGGCCGCATACCTCGCGGATCAGGGCTTTGGCGACAGCCCTATTACGGTGATGGAGGCCCTCGGCGGACCGCGCGAGCGGATCACCCATGCCCGCGCCGACTCGCTGCCGGATACCGCCTTTGCGCATCCCGTCGCGGTCGCGGTCGAGTTTGCCGGGGAGGGACGTCCCCTGCCCTGCGCCTCTGGGCGGACCGACGGGTTCTTCGCATCGGACGGGCAGATCACAAAGCGACCGGTGCGCGCGCTGGCGCTGTCGGCGCTGGCCCCGCGGCCGGGCGAGGTCTTGTGGGATATCGGTGGCGGCTCTGGTTCGATCTCGGTGGAATGGTGCCTGTCGCATCCACGATGCCGCGCGACCGCGATCGAGGCGCGCGCCGACCGCGCGGACCACATCCGCGACAATGCCGCCGCCTTCGGCCTCGATGCGCGGCTGAGCACGGTCGAGGGCACCGCGCCAGAGGCCCTTTCGGGGTTGCCGGCACCAGATGCGGTGTTCATCGGTGGCGGCCTTTCGGAGGCGCTGCTGCACGACCTGCACGCACGCCTTGCCCCCGGCACGCGCCTTGTGGCGCATGCGGTCACGCTCGGCTCCGAGGCGCTGCTGATCGACTGGTCGGGGCGGATCGGCGGCGATCTGCTGCGGATCGAGTTGGCAAGCGCCGCGCCGCTGGGACGGATGCGCGGCTGGACGCCCGCGCGCCCCGTCGTGCAATGGCAGGTGGTGCTGTGATCGTGGCGGGGTTCGGTTTTCGCGCCGCGGCAACAGTGGCCAGCCTGCGCGACGCGCTGGACCTTGCGCGGCAAGGGCATGGCGAAGACCAGCCCATCGCCTGCCTCGCCACCGCCGCCGACAAGGCCGGGACCGCGCCGTTTTCCGCGCTGGCAGCCGCCCTGTCGCTGCCCGTACACGGTATTGACACCGCGTGCCTGACGGCACAGCACACGCCCACCCGGTCATCCGCCTCGTTCGGGGCCCGCAGCACCGGCAGCGTGGCCGAGGCGGCGGCACTGGCCGCGGCGGGCGAGGAATCCTGCATCCTCGTGCCCCGCGTGATCTCTGGCGACGGGATGGCCACCTGCGCCCTTGCTGAAAGGAAAGATCCATGACTGTCCATTTCATCGGCGCCGGACCGGGCGCGCCAGACCTTCTGACGCTGCGCGGGCGCGACCTGATCGCCGCCTGCCCGGTTTGCCTTTATGCCGGATCGCTGGTCCCCGAGGCCGTACTGGGGCATTGTCCCCAGGGCGCGCGGGTGCTCAACACCGCGCCCATGGATCTCGACGCGATCATGGCCGAGATCGCTGCGGCGCATGCGGCGGGCCACGACGTGGCGCGGCTGCATTCGGGGGACATGTCGGTCTGGTCGGCGATGGGGGAACAGATCCGCCGGCTGAAGGACATGGGCATCGCCTACACGGTGACACCCGGCGTGCCGGCATTCTCGGCCGCCGCGGCGACGCTGGGGGCGGAACTGACCCTGCCGGGTGTCGCGCAATCGGTTGTGCTGACCCGCACGCCGGGGCGTGCGTCGTCGATGCCCGAGGGCGAGATGCTGGCGGCGTTCGGTGCGACCGGCGCGACGCTGGCCATTCACCTGTCGATCCAGAGCCTTGATCGGGTCACCGCCGATCTTATCCCGCATTATGGCCCGGATTGCCCGGTCGCCGTGGTCTGGCGCGCCAGCTGGCCGGATGAAAAGGTCGTGCGCGCGACGCTCGGCACGGTCGAGGCGGCGATGCCCGAGGGGATATCGCGCACCGCGCTTATCCTTGTCGGGCGGGTGCTGGCGGCGTCGGATTTTGACGAGAGCCGGCTTTACGCCACCGATTACGATCGCCGGTACCGGCCGCAATCAGCCGACAGCCCCTGGGCCACCTGGAGCGAAGGCGATGACTGAGGCACAAGGCGCATGGCCACCGGGACTGTTGGTATCCGCGCCGTCGTCGGGGACCGGCAAGACCACGGTGATGCTGGGGCTGCTGCGCGCGCTCAGCGATCAGGGGCTCGCCGTGCAGCCCTTCAAATCGGGGCCCGACTACATCGACCCGGCCTTTCACCGCGCCGCGAGCGGGCGCGCGTCGTTCAACCTCGAAACATGGGCGATGAACCAGACGCTTTTCAGCGCGATAGCGCATCACGCAAAGGGCGCGGATCTGTGCCTCGCCGAAGGCTCGATGGGGCTGTTCGATGGCGTCGCCACGCGCGGTCTTGCGGGCTACGGGTCCAGCGCCGAAACCGCCGCCGCCATGGGCTGGCCGGTGATCCTCGTGCTCGATGTGAGCGGCCAGGCGCAATCGGCGGCGGCCACGGCCCTCGGGTTTGCAAGCTACGATGCCGACCTGCCCTTCGCCGGGGTGATCCTGAACCGCGTGGCCAGCCCCCGGCACGAGCGGCTGACGCGCGCCGGCATGGAGCGCGCCGGGCTGCCGGTGCTGGGCGTGCTGCCGCGGCGTGGCGACCTGACCCTGCCCGAGCGGCACCTTGGCCTCATCCAGGCGGTCGAGCATCCCGACCTCGACGCGGCCATCGCGGGATATGCTGATTTCCTGCGCGCACATGTCGATCTGGGGGCGATCCGGGCTGCGGCCCGGGGCGGCGCGGCCCCGGCGGAAGGCACCCTGCCCGCGCCACCCGCGCAGCGCATTGCACTGGCGCAGGATGCCGCGTTTTCCTTCACCTATCCGCATATTCTGGCCGGCTGGCGCAACGCCGGTGCCGAAATTCTGCCGTTTTCACCACTGGCCGACGAGGCACCGGACCCGTCGGCGGATCTGGTCTGGCTACCCGGCGGCTACCCTGAATTGCACGCGGGTCGTCTGGCCGCCGCGACCACGTTCCTCGCTGGTCTGCGCGACCACGCCAGGACAAAACCGGTGCATGGCGAATGCGGCGGCTACATGGCGCTTGGCGCGGCACTGATCGACAAGGAAGGCACCCGCCACGAGATGGCGGGGCTGCTCGGGCTGGTCACCTCCTACGAGACACGCAAGTTTCATCTCGGTTACCGCCGCGCGGTGCTGTCCGCGCAGATGCCGGGCCACGTGCCGGGCTCAGCCCTGCGGGGGCACGAGTTTCACTATTCCACCATTCTAGAGCAACCTGACGCACCGCTTGCCGAAGTTACCGATGCCGATGGTAATCCGGTGCCTGAGACCGGATCACGCCGGGGCAATGTCACCGGCACCTTCTTCCACATGATCGCCGAGGAAACACCGTGACAGATCTTCCGAAAGGCTTCGTCAGCTTTGTCGGGTCCGGCCCCGGCGATCCGGAGCTTTTGACGCTCAAGGCCGTCGACCGTCTGAAACGGGCCGACGCGATCCTCTATGACGATCTGTCGGCGGGGCCAATCCTGTCGCATGCGCGCGCCGGCGCCGACCTTGTCGGCGTGGGCAAGCGCGCCGGGCGGCCCTCGCCACGGCAACACCATGTCAGCCGACTGCTGGTGGAGTACGCGACAGATGGCGCGCGAATCGTGCGGCTGAAATCAGGCGATGCCGGCCTTTTCGGGCGGCTCGAGGAAGAGGTTGTCGCGCTGCGCGAGGCCGGCATCCCGTTCGAGATCGTGCCCGGTGTCGCCTCGCCCTTTGCCGCCGCTGCCGATCTCGGGATACCGCTGACCCGGCGGCTGACCGCGCGGCGTGTGCAGTTCGTAACCGGGCATGACGCAGCCGGGCAGTTGCCCGACGATCTGAACCTCGACGCGCTGGCCGATCCGCGCGCCTGCACGGTGGTGTTCATGGGCAAGCGGACCTTTCCCAAACTTGCCGGGGCGCTGATCGCGCGCGGGCTGCCAGCGGACACGCCCGCGATCCTTGCCGAATCTGTGGGAACGCCCGAGGCAGGCACTCTACGCAGCACGGTGGAAGAGTTAGCCGAACGGCTGTCATCGGAGATCGGGACGAAACCGGCGCTGATCTTCTACGGGTCGCTGGCGGAACCGCACGGCGATGATTGATCTCTGGCTGATCGGGATCGGCACCGGCAATCCGGACCATGTCACGCTGGAAGCGCGCGCCGCGCTGCGGGACGCGGCGCTTGTACTGGTGCCGCGCAAGGGGCCGGAGAAGAGCGACCTTGCGGATCTGCGCCACACCATCCTGCGCGCCTGCGACAGCCCCGCGCGGGTGATCGAGTTCGACATGCCGGTGCGCGACGAGAGCCTGCCTTATGCGACGCGCGTCGCCCGCTGGCATGACGAGATCGCGGCCATCTGGGCCGAAACCATGGCGGCGGCGCAACCCGATGGCCCCGTGGCGCTGCTGGTCTGGGGCGATCCGGGGCTCTACGATTCGACGCTGCGCATCGCCGCGCGACTGGACCCTGTCCCGCGTTTGCGCGTGCTGCCGGGAATCACCGCGCTGCAGGCGCTGACCGCCGCGCATGCGATTCCGTTCAACAGCGTGAACGGCGCCGTCACGGTCACCACCGGGCGCCGGCTGACGGACAATGGCTGGCCGGGCGAGGCCGATACGGTGGTCGTCATGCTGGACGGCAAATGCGCGTTTCAGCAGCTTGACCCGGCGGGCATCGACATCTGGTGGGGGGCGTACCTGGGCATGCCCGAGCAGGTCCTGGAGGCCGGGCCGCTGGCCGAGGCCGGGCCGAGGATCGTCGAAGAAAGAGCCGTGGCGCGGAGGCGCCACGGCTGGATCATGGATACTTACCTGATGCGGCGGCTCACGCCGCCGGGTGATGCAGGCGGTTGACGAAGACACCGCTGCCCTCGAACCGGCGCAGCGTCTTGGCCAGCGCCAGCGCACCGAGATCGATGATCGGCTCGATCAGCACCACCAGCATGTAGGCCGCGCCGAAGCTCGCCACGTCCGACCAGACCGCTACGCCCTGCCCGTAGAACACCCAGAACGCGACCCACATGACGATCCCGCCCTGGAAGGCCAGCGACAGCTTGAGCACGTCACTATAGCCCAGATCGACATAGGCCTTGTCGGCGGGGATGATGCGCTTGGCAAGCTCGTGGATAGCAAACAGCGGGAAGAGCAACGTCGATACGTTGACCGTGTACATCAGCAGATCGCCCGGCGCGAAGAGCATCCCCTGGATCGCCATGCCCGCGGCCATGCCGACCGCTGCCGGCCCGACGCCGAGAATCAGCAGCAGGGTCGTGCCGACGATCAGATGCACCTCGCTGACGCCCATGGGCGGGTGCGGCAGCACCTCGAAGCAGAAAAATGTGATCGCCACGGCGATGATCGTGCGCAGGGCGAAGGATACGGGGTTGTGATCCTTGAGGTCATCGGCGGCCAGTTTCAGCGACCAGCCCGCCGCGGCGGCGGCCGTGCCATACGACAGCGACATCTTGGCGCCGTCCACTATCCCGGGTTCGATATGCATTCTTAAAGTCTCCTTGCCGCCCCACCGGCGGCTGCGTGGTTTCGTTGCGTGACTGGCAGGTCTCCTGGCTCGCGCATCGTCGCCCGTGCTGGCCTTCCCGGATCTCTCCAGTGGCATCGTCAGCCGGACTCATCGCTCACAGTTGCGGGGGCAGCCGCGGATTGGACGCAGACGCATCGCACCGCATTCCCTCTTTTCCCTCGTCTTCCGGATATCGAAAGACGAAACCGTTCACGTCACAGTGATGCGATTTATGGCGGCGCGCGTCAATTCCGATCTTGCCCCACGTGAAAATCGGCAGTGGATCCGGTGCGATCATGCACCGAAGCCCAATGACCGCGCCCGGTAACTGCGCCGGGCGCGCCTCAGGCGACCTTGACGACCAGCTTGCCGAAGGTCCGCCCCACCAGAAGATCGTTGAACGCCGCGGGCGCCGATTCCAGCCCGTCGACAACCTGTTCCTTGTAGCGGATCCGGCCCTCGGCCAGCCAGCCGGTCATATCTTTGTGGAACTGGTCGAAAAGGCTTCGGGGGAAACTGTCGAAGATGATGAAGCCCTGCATCTTCACCTTCATCTTCAGCACCGTGCTCATGATCGCGGGGCCGTGATCGGGGCCATCGGGCAGGCCGGCGAGGTTGTACCACGAGATCACGCCACAGACCGGGACGCGGGCGAACGGATTCATCAGCGGCAGCACGGCATACAGCACCTTGCCGCCCACGTTCTCGAAATAGACGTCGATCCCGTCGGGACAGGCGGCAGCCAACTGGCCTGCGAAATCCCCGGCGCGGTGGTCGATGCAGGCGTCAAAGCCAAGCGCTTCGGTCACATGCGCGCATTTTTCCGGACCGCCCGCGACACCCACGACGCGGCAGCCCTTGATTTTCGCGATCTGGCCCACCGTGGCGCCCACGGGCCCCGAGGCGGCGGCGACAACCACGGTTTCGCCCGGCTGCGGTGCGCCGATCTCGAGCAGACCGGCATAGGCGGTATAGCCGGGCATCCCGAGGATACCGAGCGCCCAGGACGGGTTTTCCGGCGCAGGGCCGAGGTTCATAACCTCCGCGCCGTCGGACAGGGCGTAATCCTGCCAGCCGCTGCCGGCGAGCACATGATCACCGGGGTTGAAGCCGTCGAGGTTGGACGCCACGACCTCGGCCACCACCTGCCCCGTCATCACGCCACCGATCTCGACCGGTGTGGCGTAGGATTTGGCGTCGTTCATCCGCCCGCGCATGTAGGGATCGAGCGAGAGATACCGCGTGCGCAGCAGCATCTGTCCCGTGCCGGGTTGCGGTACCGGCGTTTCCTCGATGCGCAGGGTGTTCTCGTCGGGCATCCCGTGCGGACGCTTGGCCAGAACGATGCGGCGGTTGATCTCGGATGTCTGGGGCATGATGGCCCTTTCTGTGTCGAGAGGGTCAGGACGGCTGTGCCCGGCTCGCACCGCGACCGGCGCGATGCGCGGCCGGGCGGAATGTCGAGGTCGATGTCCCGCTCCGACGGCGGCGTCGAAGCGGGGCGCTGCTCAGCGCTTTTTCTTGCTCGACGTCACGAAATCATAGCCGGCGAGGACGGCCGTCAAGAGCGTCACCAGCGTCAGATCGAGCGTGCCGATCTCGCTGACGAGAATGTAAAGGAACACGGCCAGCACCGCGTAGGCGAAAAGCGCGAGTATTCTGTTCATGCCGTTGTCCTTTCGTCGTCCCCGGCCTTTTGCAGCCACGTGTGAAACCAGTGCGCGTTGAGCAAGAGGCGGGCATCGTTGCCGCGTGCCGCGACCATCTGCACCCCCATCGGCAGCCCGTTTTCGGCGGTGAAAGCGGGCACGGTCACAGCGGGCACCCCGGTGAGGGTCCACAGCCCGTTGAAGATCGCGTCGCCGGTAAATTCCAGCCCCTCGGGCGCGGGACCGGTCGCGGCGGGGCAAAGGACCGCGTCGCAGCGTTCGAATATTTCCGTCAGCCCAGCAAAGAGGACGTCCGGCCAGTCGAGCGCGGCGAGATAGTCGCGCGCATAAATCGCGTTGCCCTTGGTCAGTGCCTCTTGCGTACGGGGACCGAGCGAGTCCATCTGCTTGGCGTAGCGATAATAATAGCGCGCCATTTCCGCGAAATTGATGCGTTCGCGGATCGCTGCGGCCTCAAGGAAGGCCGCGGGCAAGGACACCTCGAATACCTGATCGCCAAGCGCCTCGCACAGCTCTTCGAACGCTGCGTGCAATTGCGGATCGGCCTCCTCCCAACCGGGCGGCTTCACAAACGCGAAAAGCGGCTGCACCGGTGGTTTCGACGTGGCGATCTTCAGCAGTTCGGGCGCGGGTTCCGGCGATGTCGCCGAATCGCCCGCGTCATGGCCGAACAGGACCTGCGCGAGCAGCGCGGCGTCGGCGGGCGTGCGCGCGAACACGCCCAGCGTGTCGAGCGTGGGCGATTGCATCAGGACACCCGTGCGCGGGATCACCCCAAAGCTCGGCTTGAAGCCGGTAACGCCGCAATAGGACGCGGGCCGGATCACTGATCCGCCGGTCTGCGTGCCCACGGCCAGCGGCACCATGCCATCGGCCACCGCCGCCGCCGAGCCCGATGACGAGCCGCCGGGGCTGTGCGCGGTATGGTGTGGATTGCGCGTCGCACCGGCCTGCAGGAAGGCAAGCTCTGTGGTGACGGTCTTGCCCATGATGATGGCGCCCGCCGCCTTCAGCCGCTCGACGATCGCCGCATCCCGGATCGGCACGCGCCCCTTGTCCAGTGCACATCCGTTTTCCGTCGGGATTTTCGCGGTGTCGATGATATCCTTGAGCGCGACCGGCAGACCATGCAGCGGCCCGATCGCACGCCCGGCCTGTCGGTGGGCGTCAAGCGCGCGGGCCTGCTTGCGGGCGAAATCGGCATCGAACCACGCCCAGGCCTGCACCTCCGGCTCGCGGGCCTCGATCCGCGCGATCGAGGCCTCGACAAGGTCCGATGCCGTGATGGCGCCGTTTGCCAGGCGATCGCGCAGCGTGCAGGCATCAAGGCTCAGCGGATCGATACGCTCAACCATAGAACAGATCCGGCAGGTAGAAGACGATCTGCGGATAGATGTACATCAGTGCCATTGCGACCAGGACGCAGAACAGGAACGGCAGGATCCCCGCAAAGATCTGCGTCAGCCTGATTTCCGGCGGCGCGATCCCCTTGAGGTAATAGGCCGACATGGCCATCGGTGGCGTCAGGAAACTGGTCTGCAGGTTCAACGCCACGAGGATGCCGAAAAACAGCGGATCGACGTCGAAAAGCGGCAGAAGCGGCAGGAAGATCGGCACGAAGATGATGATGATCTCGGACCATTCCAGCGGCCAGCCTAGAAGGAAGATGATGAGCTGTGCCAGAAGCAGGAACATCAGCGGGGTGAGGTTCAGCCCCCGCACGAATTCCGAAATCAGATGCTCGCCCCCGAGGTAGGAAAACACCGCCGAGAAGACGTAGGAACCTACGAATAGCCAGCAGACCATCGCCGTGGTGCGCACCGTCAGATAGACGCTTTCACGCATCCGCTGCCATGTCATCGCACGGTAGACGAAGGCCAGGAAGATGCCGCCGAGCGCCCCGATTGAGGCGGCCTCGGTCGGCGTGGCCAGCCCGAGGAGGATCGACCCGAGCACCGAGAAAATGAGCACGGCAAGCGGCACGAAGGAGGTCATGATCATCACGACCAGACGCAACGCGGGCACGTCGGGTATTTCTTCCTTCGTCGGCCTGGGGGCCACCGAAGGCTGCAGGATCGACCGGCCTATCACGTAGACGAGATACAGCCCGACCAGCGTCAGCCCCGGCAGGAGTGCCGCCGCGTAGAGCCGCACGATCGACACGTTCGACGCCGCCGCGTAGACGATCAGCATGATCGATGGCGGGATCAGGATCCCCAGCGTGCCGCCCGCGCAGATGATCCCCGAGGCGAAGGACGGGTTGTAGCGCGCCTTGAGCATGGCCGGCAGCGCCAGCAGGCCCATCAGCGTCACGACCGCCCCCACGATGCCGGTGGCGGTGGCGAACAGCGCGCAGGTGATCAGTGCCGCCACCCCCATCGAGCCGGGCATGTTCTTGGCCGCGACATTGAGCGTGTTGAACAGCTTGTCGACGATGTTCGAGCGTTCGACGATATACCCCATGAACAGGAATAGCGGAACAGCCGTCAGAACCTCGTTCGACATGACCGTGAATGTCTGGTTCACGAAGAGATCAAATATTCGGTTGTCGAAGAAGCCTTTTATATAAAGGCTCCACTGGTCCCACGTGGTCGCGACCGTCTCGTCCAGGCGATCGAATTCCCGCCACATGCGACGCTCGCTGTAATAGGCGTAGTAGCCGACACCGATGCCCATGGCCATCAGCGTGAAGGCGATCGGGAAGCCGAGGAAGACGAAGACGATGAACACGCCCAGCATCATGAGGGCGATTTGCGGGTCGGTCATGGATGCGAGTCCTTTTCGGCCTTTGACGCCTGGCTCATCAGAAGATCCTCGGTCTCGAAGACGTCCTCTTCGGCGGGCATCCACTCGTTGATGCGCATCGCGAGGATGCAGCGACAGACCTGCGCGACCCCCTGGATGAACAGCAGGATCCCGGCGGCGACGATCACCGTCTTGAACTGGTAGATCGGCACGCCGGCCGGGCTGTTGACCGAAGTTTCACCATAAGCCCAGGAGCGCTCCGCGTATTTCCATCCCGCAATGATTAGCGCGATGACGCCGGGAAAGAAGAACAGGAAATAAAGAACCAGATCCACCTTGGCCTGGGTACGCGGCTGCCACATGCGGTACAGGAAGTCACCGCGCACATGCCCGCCGCGCGACAGCGTGTAGGCCCCGCCCATCATGAACAGCGATCCATACATGATGAAGGACACGTCGAGCGCCCAGGCCGTCGGACTGCCGAAGACATAGCGCACGACGACCTCGTAGCCCGTCCCCACCGCCATGAGCACGATCAGCCAGGCAAACGCTTTGCCGAACCATGCCGACAGGTCGTCGGCGAATCGAATGAAACCGATCACGGTCGCCCCCTTGCCTTGGAATTTCCGGTAAAATCGGCCCCGGCGCGCGGCGCGTCGGGGCCTTGGTCAGGTTTGTACGGTCGACGCCCTCAGAGCTTCAGCTTGTCGGGGAAGTAGTGATTGAACGCCAGCTCGTAGTCGGGCGAGTTCATGAGTTCGTAATACGTGACCTGCTCGACCCATGCGCGCTGGCTGTCGAGGCATTTCTTCATGAACGGGTCCTCTTCGAGCTCGGGGATCAGCGTATCCCACGCTTCGAGCTGCGCTGCCAGGATCTCTTCGGAGGTCCGGTGAATGGTGACGCCGGCCTCGTTCTGCAGCCACTGAAGGTCCGCCGAGTAGCGGCGCATCGCCTTGGCGGTGTTCGCCGTCGACGCGGCCTCGACACCGTATTTCAGGATCGCGCGCAGATCGGGGTCCAGATCCTCCATCGTGAAGCGCGAGAAAAGGAACTCGAAGCTTTCCGAGGCCTGGTGATACGAGGACAGGTAGTAGTTCTTGGCCACGTCATGCGCGCCGAAATCACGGTCCGAGGACGGGTTGTTGAACTCGAACGCGTCGATCACGCCGCGTTCCATCGCCGGCACGATCTCGCCGCCCGGAAGCTGCGACACCGACATGCCCATGTTCTGCAGCAGGTCCGCCGCGAGACCCACGGTGCGGTACTTCATGCCCTTGATATCTTCGACGGTGTTGACCTCGTCCTTGAACCAGCCGAACGGCTGCGCGAACATCGGAAAGCCAAGATAGCCATCGATATCCATGCCCATGATGTCCTGGGTCAGCTCGTCGTAAAGCTCCTTGCCGCCGCCCTCGTAGAACCAGCTCAGCATGGTGGTCGCGGAGCCGCCAAACACCGGACCGGTGCCGAACAGCGAGGCCGCCTTGTTCTTGCCGTACCAGTAGACCGGCACCGAATGCGCCGCGTCGATCACGCCGTCGTTCACGGCGTCCAGCACCTGGAACGCGCCCACGACCGCGCCGGCGGGCAGTACGTCGATCTTGAGCCGGCCGCCCGACATTTCCTCTACCCGGTCGGCGTAATCCTGCGCCATTTCCTGCCAGATGTTTCCGGCGCCCCACGATGTCTGCATGCGCAGAACGATGGGGGATTGCGCCAGCACGGCCGGTGCCGCAAGCGAGCTTGCCGCGGCGACCGGCGCCCCGACTGCAGCGCGGCTAAGAAACGACCGACGATTCAGTTTCGATTTCGCTGTCATGGTGTCCTCCCTGGATCACTTCGTTACCGACCGCGCGACACGTCACATGGGCCGAACGACCCGTTCCGCCCCGCAACGGCCCACCGTTTCGGTAGTCAGACCCTAACGGCTGAGAAGATAATCGCAAGGGTTTTTGGAATGGTAAGATTACCAAAACACGGCAAAACCTGCACGAGATCGGACACGTTCGGAGGGCAAAAGGCCCCGAGGTCCACCGCCGCGTCCGGGGCCGGCGCGGCGCCCGCCGGAACTCCACTGCGCTGGACCCGGGCGGGGATTTCCGGCAGGATCCGCGCACCACGGGATAACGAAAGCGCGCGGACATGATCGACCTATACACTTGGAGCACGCCGAACGGCCGCAAGGTCTCCATCATGCTGGAAGAACTCGACCTGCCATACAGGGCCATCCCGGTCGATATCGGCAAGGATGAACAATACGGGCCAGAATTCCTGACAGTTTCGCCGAACAACAAGATCCCGGCCATCGTCGATCACGACACGGGCCTGTCGCTGTTCGAATCCGGCGCGATCATGGTGTATCTCGCCGAACGCCACGGACGTTTTCTTCCCGCCGACACCGCCGCGCGCGCCGAGGTCATGCAATGGCTGATGTGGCAGATGGGCGGCTTCGGGCCGATGCTGGGCCAGGCGCATTACTTCCTGCACTTCAACAAGGGCCTGTCGCAGCCCGCCGAGGACCGCTTCGCAAGCGAGACGCAGCGGCTTTACGGGGTTCTCGACCGTCATCTCGTGGGGCGCGACTGGCTGGGCGCGGACTACTCGATCGCCGACATGGCGACGTTCCCCTGGGTGGCGCGGCACGAGTGGCACGCAGTCGATCTGACCGCCTTCCCCAATGTCCTGCGCTGGTACCGGAAGCTCGCGACGCGTCCCGCGGTGCAGCGCGGCTACCAGGTCCCGACCGATGTGGGGCCGATCCCGATGCCCGGCTAACCCGTCCCCGAAAGGCAGATGTCATGACCCAACCCGACACCATCATCATCACCGGCGCCGGCAACGGCATCGGCCGCGCCACCGCACGCCGCTTTCTGGAGGCCGGCTGGCGCGTCGGTCTTCTGGGCCGTCATGCCGACACGCTGGCCGACACCGCGGCGGGCGCTGACGCCGGGTTGATCCTGCCCTGCGACGTCACCGATGCAGCGGCGGTCGATGCCGCCTTCGATCATGCGGTCGCAAGCTGGGGGCGGCTCGACGTGCTGTTTAACAATGCCGGGCGCATGCTGGCCGGGGCGACCCCGGACGAGATCGATCCCGATGATTTCCGGGCGATGATCGACGTGAACGTGAACGGCGTCTTCAACTGCGCCCGCGCGGCGTTCGCCCGGATGCGCGCGCAGGACCCACAGGGCGGTCGCATCATCAACAACGGCTCGATCTCGGCCCATGCGCCGCGCCCCGGATCGATCGCCTATACCGCTTCGAAACACGCCGTGACCGGGATCACCAAGACGCTCTCGCTCGACGGGCGTCCGTTCGATATTGCCTGCGGGCAGATTGATATCGGCAACGCCGCCACAGATATGACCGCGAGCATGCCGGATGGCGTCAGGCAGGCCGACGGCTCTGTCAGGGCCGAGCCGGTGATGGATGTGTCGGTCGTGGCCGATACGGTCCTGCAGATGGCAAGCCTGCCCGCCGGGGCGAACATGCAGTTCGCGACCGTCATGGCGACCAACATGCCCTTCATCGGGCGCGGCTGATCCCGACACCCGGCGCAAGCCCGGAGCGTCGCCAGCGCAACCGGGCGCGCGCGCAGAGAAGCCCTGCGCGCAGCGCGTGACGGCCAAGGTCCGCGACGCGCATGTGCGATGCACGTGGCGAGAAGCGGCAAGCCTTTCGTGATCTTGAGGGTTTTGCGCACCCATTCAGCATTCCCGAAATAAACGGGCATAAATTGGGCAACCTCGCGCAATCACGGAACCATGCCTCCGGTAAATCTGTCAAAACACGGCGCCTCGGCTGACGTATCCGGTACCTGATGCGCCCACTTGGCGCTGCGTCATCAAACGGGTCCCGAGAGGAGCGGCGTCACGCGATGGAGATCAACCTGCCGGATGTCGTCGAAGAAGTGACGCGTGCTTTCGGGTGCTACGAGGCCGCGTTGACCGGCAACGACGTTGAAACGCTCGATGCGCTCTTCTGGGGTGGTCCGCATGTCGTCCGCTACGGCGTGACCGAGAACCTGCACGGCGAGGACGAGATGCGCGCCTTTCGCAAGGCGCGCCCGTCCCGGGGCCTCGACCGGACGCTGCACGACACGGTGATCACCACGTTCGGGCGCGATTTCGCCACGGCGAATACCCGGTTCTCCCGGCCCGGCGCCGACCGGACCGGGCGGCAAAGCCATGCCTGGGCGCGCCTGCCCGAAGGATGGCGGATCGTCGCCGCGCATGTCTCGTTCATGGAGGACTGACCGCGCCCTTGCCTCGCGGAACCGCTGATTTCCCTGCCCAATTCGAGATCCAACAGAAAGGACCGCCCATGAAGACCTCTTCCCTGAAATGCCTGACCCGGCGCATGGTCGCCGGAACCGCGCTTGCGGTGATGACCGCGCTTGCCACGCCGTTGGCCGCGCAGGAGACCGTGAAGATCGGCCTGATCGCCTCGCTTTCGGGCCCGTCCTCGAAATCCGGCGAGGCGATCACCCGCGGCATGATGCTGGCCATCGAGGAGATCAACGAGGGTGGCGGTCTTCTGGGGATGCCCGTCGAACTGATACGCCGCGATGACGAGGCCAATCCCAGCAAGGGCCTGACCGCGGCGCGCGAACTGGTGCAGCGCGAAGGGGTCGCCGTGCTCTTTGGCGGGTTGCAGACACCGGTGTCGCTGGCGCTGGTGCCGTACATGAACCAGAGCCGGAAACCGTTCATGGGCCCGTGGGCCGCCGGAACGCCGATCACCAAGAACGGCGCGGAAGAGAACTATATCTTCCGGGTCTCGGCCGTGGACGAGATGGTCGACATCGCGCTGGTCGAGCGCGCGATGAATGTGCACGGCGCCAAGAACCCCGGGATGATGCTGATCAACAACCCCTGGGGCGAGTCCAACGAAAAGGGCCTGACCGCCGCGCTAGACGCCGCGGGCCTGCCCACCGCCGGGATCGAGCGCGTCGAGGCCAACGATATCGACGTCGTGCCGCAACTGACCCGCCTGCAAGAGGCCGGGGCCGACGCCATCTTCATGGTCGCCAATGTCGGCCCCTCGGCACAGGTCATGAAATCGCTGGAGCGGATGGGCTGGGACGTGCCGGTCGTGTCGCATTGGGGCCCTGCGGGCGGACGATTCTCGGAACTGGCGGGCCCGCGCGCCAAGGACGTCGAGATGATCCAGACCTTCACCTTCTCGGGCAACACGTCGCCCAAGGCGGCGGAAACCCTCGACGCGCTCAAGGCCATGTTCCCGGAAATCACCGGCCCGGCGGACGTGACCCCGGCCGTGGGCATCGCCAACGCCTATGACGCGATGCACCTGACCGCGCTGGCGATCAGGAACGCAGGCTCGCTCGACGGGCCGGCGATCCGCAAAGGCTATTACGACATCGAGACCCATGACGGGCTGATCAAGACCTACGAGACCCCGTTTACGCCGGAAGACCAGGATGCGCTCGGGGCCGAGGACTATGTCTTCACCCGCTTCATCGACGGCGAGATCATCCCGATCGAGTGATCCTGCAGGAACGACATCGTGAAAGGCCGCACCACGCGGCCTTTCGCATCACGCATTCGGGGGACAGACCATGATCGCGTCCACGTTGATCACCGGCCTCGCGCTTGGCTCGATGTACGGGCTGATGGCGTTGGGCTTTCACATAACCTACGCCGTGTCGAAAACGGTCAATTTCAGCCAGGGCTCGGCGATGATGTTCGGCGCGGTCATGGGCTATACCTTCATGGTGACGCTGGGCTGGCCGTTCTGGATCGGGATCCCGGCCGCGCTGGCCAGTTGCGCCCTTTTGGGCCTGGCGATCGAGCGTGTTCTCGTGCGTCCGTTTGCGGCCCGCGGTTCTGACGCGTGGCTGATGGCGACGGTGGCGGGAGGCATTGTTCTGGACAATGTCGTGCTGTTCACCTTCGGCAAGGAACCCCGCAGCCTGCCGTCGCCCTTTACCGAAAGCGCGATCGAGGTCTTCGGCACCGGCGCTTACCCGTTGCAGCTCATGATCCCGGTGGTGGGGCTGTCCATCGCCATGGCGTTGACGCTGGTCACCACGAAGACCAAGCTGGGCAAGGCCATGCTCGCCTCGGTGCAGCGCCCCGAGGCCGCGCGACTGACAGGTGTGAACACGCAAGCGGTGATCGCAGCCTCCTTCGCTATTTCGGCGGTCTTTGCAGGCATCGCCGGTCTGCTCATCGCGCCTTTGTTCAACGTCTCGTCCGGCATGGGGCTGATCTTTGGCATCAAGGCCTTCGCGGCGGCGATCATCGGCGGCATCAGCAGCGCCTGGGGCGTCATGATCGCCGGTATCCTATATGGCTGCATCGAGGCGCTGACGACCGCCTATATTGGGTCGAGCTACACGCAGATCGTGTCCTTCAGCGTCGTGATCCTCGTACTGGTCACCACCGTGCCCAACGGCCTGTTCGGCCGCGCCGCGCTGAAGAAGGTCTGAGCTATGGACGTCGACGCCGCACCTACGCTCCGCCTGCGCCTGACCCGGGTGCTCGCGCATCCGCTCACCTCGGTGCTCAGCATCCTCGCGCTGACGGTGCTGGCCATCGTCTTCGCGCTCGGGGCCAACGGTTATATCGTGTTCATCCTCGCGCTCTTCGCGATGAACGTGGTCGTGGGCGTCGGACTCAATGTCCTGCTGGGCCTGTCGGGGCAGATCTCGTTCGGTCATGTCGGGTTCTTCGCCATCGGCGCCTATACCGTGGGCATCATGGTGCTGGCTGGATACGACTACTGGCTGGCATTTCTCGCGGCAGGCGCCGTGAACGCGGTTGCAGGTGTGCTTCTGGCGGTGCCGGCGCTGCGGGTGGCGGGACCGTACCTCGCCATGATGACCATCGCCTTCGCCTTCATCGTCGAGCATGCGGCCATAGAGCTGCGCCACCTGACCGGCGGGCATAACGGTCTGATGGGCTTTCGCGCGCCCGAGTTCGGCGGGCGGATGTTCTTCGAGGCCGAGGTGGCGATCTGTGCGCTCGTGCTTGCGGCACTGGCCTGCCTTCTGTTCCTGCGTCTCGCGCGGGGGCGGTGGGGCACGGCGATGCGCGCAGTGGCCGACAGCGAGGTCGCCGCCCAATCGGTCGGCCTCAACCCCATCGCGATCAAGACGGTCGCCTTTGTCCTCTCGGCGGTGCTGACCGGTCTGGCGGGCGGGCTTTTCACGCCGCTTCAGATGTTCATCAGCCCCGGCTCGTTTCCGTTCTTTCAGTCGATCCTGTTCCTCTTCGCGGTGATCGTCGGCGGAACGGGCCGCTTGTTCGGTCCCGTGGTCGGAAGCCTGATCGTCGTTCTGATGCCCGAGCTGCTGTCGGGCATGGCGGAATACCGTCTGCTGATCTTCGGTGGCGTTATGCTGGGCGTTCTGCTTCTTGCGCCGAAGGGGATCGTCGGCGGGCTGATGCAGGTCATCAGCGTCGAGGATCCGACACCGGCGCGCCCCTCGGGCCGCGATCCGATCGCCTTTCTTGTACCGGGCGAGGCAGGCGCGCGGCCCGATCTGAAGGTGCGTGACCTCGGCATCAATTTCGGCGGCGTACAGGCGGCCAAGGACGTGTCGTTCACCGCGCCACCCGGCAAGGTCACCAGCGTGATCGGCCCCAACGGCGCGGGCAAGACCACCGTTCTGAACATGATCAGCGGCTTTTACACGCCCGATACCGGATCGATAGAGCTGAAGGAGGATATCGCGGGGCGCCCCGCCTACCGGATGGCCCGGGCCGGAATCGCCCGGACATACCAGACCACACAGCTTTTCGAGAACCTGAGCGTGCGCGAGAACATCCTGATCGCGCTCGGCACCGGCCGGCTGGGCTTTATCCTGGGGGGCGCGCCGAGGGCCGAGGCGGTCACGCTGGCGGATGATCTTCTGTCCTTCGTGGGCTACACCGGGGCCGTGGCCCGGCGCGCAGGCGATCTGCCGCATGTCGACAAGCGGCTCGTGGAAATCGCCCGCGCGCTTGCGACACGGCCGTCGACCCTGCTGCTGGACGAGCCGGCGGCGGGACTGATGCATAGCGACAAGGCGGCGCTGAGCACCCTCATCCTGAAGATCGCCGAGGCGGGTGTCGCGGTCGTGCTGGTCGAGCACGATATGTCGCTTCTGATGAGTATCTCCGACGAGATCATCGTCTTGGATGCCGGCCTGCCGATCAAGGCCGGCACCCCGGCAGAGGTGCAGAACGACCCGGATGTGCGCCGGGCCTATCTGGGCGATAGCGCCTACCAGGGCCGCTCGCGCCCCGAACCGCGCGCGCATGGCCATGAAAAGGAGGTACTCAGCACACGCGCGCTGACCGCCGGCTACGGCGCCGCGGCGGCCCTTGATAATGTCGATGTCAGCGTCGAGCCGGGCGAGATGGTGGCCGTGCTGGGCGCCAACGGCGCGGGCAAATCCACCATGATGCGCGCACTTTCGGGGCTGCATCGCCCGGTTGCGGGCGCGATCTTCCTCGATCTCGCGCGTGTCGAGGATCTGCCCGCCTCGAAGATTGCGCATGCCGGGCTGTCGCTGGTGCCTGAAGGCCGGCAGGTCTTTCCGCTGATGAGTGTACGCGACAATATCCTGATGGGGGCCTACACGCGCGACGATCTCGACAGCGTGGCCGAGGTCGAGGCGCTGCTGGCCCGCTTTCCCCGTCTGCGCGACCGCATCGACATGCCCGCCGGGCTCCTGTCGGGCGGCGAGCAGCAGATGCTGGCGATCGCGCGGGGCCTGATTGCCAATCCGCGCATCCTGTTGCTCGACGAGCCGTCGCTTGGCCTTGCACCTTCGATCATCGCCGAGCTCTACGACGTGCTGGCCGATTTACGCGACGAGGGCGTGACCGTGCTTCTGGTGGACCAGATGGCGACGCTGGCCCTCGCCGTGGCCGACCGCGCCTATGTGCTGGAAAACGGCAGGGTCGTGAGATCCGGCAGCTCGGAGGAGCTTCGACAAGACGCCTCGATCGAGGCGGCGTATCTCGGCGGCGGCGTTGCGGCGGAATAGCCGCGACCGGCCCCGCAACCGAATGGAAAGGAAAGCCAATGGATCTGACCCTTCACAATGTCACGCTGCCCGCCAGGCCGGGTGAGGCGATGGATATCGGCGTGCATGGCGCCAAAATCGTCGAGATCACAGGCGCCAATCACCTTGGGCGGGGCGAGCGTGCGCTAGATCTCGACGGGCGCATCGTGCTGCCAGGGTTCGTCGAGACGCATATTCACCTCGACAAGTCCTGCATCCTCGACCGTTGCCAGATGAAGGGCGGGCTGCAGGATGCCATTGCCGAGGTCGTCGGCCTCAAGGCCGATTTCACCGCCGAAGACGTGGCTTCGCGTGCTGCGAAAACCCTGCGCAAATGCGTGCTGAACGGCACCACCCGGATGCGCACCCATGTCGAGGTGGACCCGGTCGTGGGCCTGCGCGGCATCGAAGGGGTGAAAAAGGCCATCGCCCAGTTCGCATGGGCCATCGACGTGGAAATCTGCGTCTTTCCGCAAGACGGCCTGCTCAACAATCCGGGCACGGACGAGCTGATGGTCGCCGCCTTGCACGATTGCGCGGGCGCGGTCGGCGCGGCCCCCTATACCGACAGCGATCCGCACGGCCAGATCGACCGGGTCTTCGAGATGGCGCGCGAGTTCGACGTGGATATCGACATGCATCTGGATTTCGGGTCTGATGCCTCGTCGCTCGACGTCGACCATGTCTGCCGCAAGGCCGACGAACACGGCTGGGGCGGGCGCGTGACCGTCGGCCACGTCACCAAGTTTGCCAACATGCCGCAGGCGCGGCTGGTCACGCTGGCACGGCGGCTGGCCGATGCCGGGGTCGCGGTCACCGTGTTGCCCTCGACCGACCTGTTTCTCATGCACCGCGACCACACAGAGGATCTGAGCGTGCCGCGCGGGGTCACGCCGCTTCACCTGATGGCCGCCGAGGGCGTCACCTGTTCGCTTTCGACCAACAACGTGCTGAACCCGTTCACGCCATTCGGTGACTGCTCTCTCATCCGGATGGCGAACCTTTATGCCAACATCGCCCAGATCGGGCAGCGCGAGGACATGGCCAGCTGTCTCGACATGGTGTCGTCGCGTTCGGCCAAGCTGATGAACCTCACCGATTATGGGGTGCAATCGGGCGCGCCGGCCGACCTCGTGGTGATCGACGCCACGGACCCGATGATGGCCGTGGCCGAGCTGGCCCAGCCGATGTACGGCTTCAAGCGCGGCAAGCCGGTCTTCACCCATGCCTTGCCCGAACTGCACGGACCCTGAGGCACGCTGATGGAAGACACCGCCAACGCCTTCATCGAGACCTTCACGCTGGACGGGGCCGACACCGGGTCGCTCACGGGGCTTACCTTTGGCGTCAAGGACCTTTACGATGTGGCGGGCCGCGCGGCGGGCTGCGGCAACCCCGAATGGAAGCGCACCCATCCCGAGGCCACGGCGCATGCGCCCGCGGTTGCGGCGTTGCTGGACGCAGGCGGGCGGCTTGTCGGCATGACACATACCGACGAGCTGGCCTACAGCCTGATGGGCGTGAACGCGCATTACGGCACGCCGCGCAATGCCGCCGATCCGCGCCGCGTGCCGGGGGGATCGTCTTCGGGCTCGGCAGCCGCCGTGGCCGCAGGGCTGGTGGATTTCGCCCTTGGCAGCGACACGGGCGGCTCAGTCAGGCTGCCCGCCTCGTTCTGCGGCATCTCGGGCATCCGGACAAGTTTCGGGGCGATCAGCCTTGAAGGCGCGATGCCGTTCACCCACAGCTTCGACACGGTGGGCTGGTTCGCGCGCGACGCCGTGACGATGGACAGGGTGGCGCAGGCGTACGGGCTCGGACAGGGCCGCGCTATAAGGCAGCTATTGTTGCCCGTCGACATCTGGGCATCCGCCAGTGCCGAGACGATCGCGGCCCTGACCCCTGCCCTGTCGCGGCTCGAATCGCACCTTGGCCCCGCGCGGCCGATCAGACTCTGCCGAAGGGATCTCGCGGCGTGGCGCGAAACCTTCCGGATCTGCCAGGCCTCCGAGATATGGGATGTGCATGGCGATTGGGTCAGCCGAAACACGCCGGATTTCGGACCGGGCATACGCCAACGCTTTGACATCGCCGCGCAGATAGACCCCGACGCGGCAGCGGCCGCGCAGGCCGAGAAATCCCGGATCGCCCGGCATATCCGGGCCACGGTGCCGCCAGACTGCGCGCTCGTGCTGCCCACCAGCCCCGACCCGGCCCCGTTCCTTTCGGACCCTGAAAGCGCGCTCGACGGGTTCCGCATGGCGGCGTTCGAGATGCTCTGCGTGGCCGGTCTTTCGGGGCTTCCGCAGCTTTCCGTGCCGGTGGGCCGGGTCGACGAAGGGCCTGTCGGTCTGAGTGTCATCGGCGCCGCCGGGCAGGACCGCGCGCTCGTTGCCCTCGCCGCCGCGCTTGAAGACGCGCCATGAAGCGCACCCAAAACAAGGAGTTCACACCATGTCCGATCCGGTCGCCGAAGCCAAGGCCTGCGTCGAGGCCTATCTGGAACGCTCGATGATCCCCGATCCCGAGGGCGCCGCGGCCTATGTGGCCGACGATTTCGAGATCACCTTCACCGGCGGCCGCCGGTTTTCCAGCCCGGCCGGGCCGCCGGCCTTCAACGCCAAGCGCTACAAATGGGTCAAGAAGCGCTTCCTGCGCACCGATGCCGCGCTCGATCCCGAGACGGGCGATGTGCATGTGTACAATTCCGGGTACCTGTACGGCAAATGGCCCGATGGCACGCCGTTCGATAGAAATCGCTACATGGATGAATTCGTGGTGCGGGATGGCAAGATCGTCAGTACGAACGTGTGGAACGACAGCGCCGAGATCCTGCTTCACCGCGCCGGGCTCGCAGAGACCCCCTTGTGACACGCGCATTGAAAAGGATGTGACGCGCCCAACAAAGAAAGCCCGGCCAACTTGGCCGGGCTTTTCCGTCGTTTCACGATCTGCACGGATCAGTCGTCGTGGCTCTCCGGCGTGTCGACAAAGTTGTCGAACGCGTCACCGCCGACCACATCGTCCTCGCTCGATGGCGCGGCCAGCGCCGCCGCCGCTGCGGCCTCTTCCTGCCGCGCCTCGATCACGACATTGTCGCGCGACGTGGCGATGCGCCGCATTTCCTGGGTCGCACGCCCCGTGCCCGCCGGGATCAGACGACCGACGATGACGTTTTCCTTCAGCCCGACCAGCTTGTCGCGCTTGCCCTGAACCGAGGCTTCGGTCAGCACACGGGTGGTCTCCTGGAAGGACGCGGCCGAGATGAACGACCGGGTCTGCAGGCTGGCCTTGGTGATCCCCAGAAGGATCGGTTCGCCCTGTGCGGGACGCCCGCCCTTCTTGATGGACTTCTCGTTGGCCTCGTCGAACTCGACCTTCTCGACATGCTCGCCCTTCAGAAGGGTGGTGTCACCGCTGTCCTGGATCTCCCATTTCTGGAGCATCTGGCGCACGATGACCTCGACATGCTTGTCGTTGATCTTGACGCCCTGCAGGCGGTAGACCTCCTGGACCTCGTCGATCATGTAATTGGCCAGCGCCTCGACCCCGAGAATGGCGAGGATATCATGCGGCGCGGGGTTGCCGTCCATGATGTAGTCGCCCTTCTGGACGTAATCGCCTTCCTGCACCGGGATGTGCTTGCCCTTGGGGACCATGTATTCGAACGGCTCAAGGCTGTCATCCGCGGGCTCGATGGTGATGCGGCGCTTATTCTTGTAGTCCTTGCCATAGCGCACATAGCCATCGATCTCGGCAATGATCGCGTGATCCTTGGGACGCCGGGCTTCGAACAGCTCTGCCACACGCGGCAGACCGCCGGTGATGTCCTTGGTCTTGCCGCCCTCGCGCGGGATCCGCGCCACGACGTCGCCGGCCTCGACCTGCTGACCGTCCTCGACCGACAGGATCGCATCGACGGACATCTGGTACGCCACCGAATTGCCCACATCGTTGCGCATCGGCTCGCCATCGTCGCCGACGATGAATATCTCGGGCTTGAGATCGTTGCCGCGCGGCGCAGTGCGCCAATCGGTCACGATCTTCTGGGTCATGCCGGTCGCCTCGTCGGTCACGTCACGTACCGAGACACCCGATGTGAGGTCGACGTGCTTGGCCGTGCCCGCCTTTTCGGCAAGGATCGGCAGCGTGTAGGGATCCCATTCGAACAGCTTGTCACCGCGCGAGACCTTGTCGCCCTCCTTGACGAAAAGCTTGGTGCCGTAGCCCACCTTGTGGCTCGCGAGCTCGACGCCCTTGTCGTTGATGATCCGGATCTTCATGTTCCGGCCCATCACGAGGGTATCGCCACTGGAATTTTCCAGCGTCTGGGGGGTCTCGTACTCGATCGTGCCTTCCTGGCTCGCCTCCTGGAAGGATTGCTGCCCGCCTTGCGCCACGCCGCCGATGTGGAAGGTCCGCATCGTAAGCTGAGTGCCCGGCTCGCCGATGGATTGCGCGGCGATGATGCCCACGGCCTCGCCGATATTCACCATGGTGCCGCGCGCGAGGTCACGCCCGTAGCACATGGCGCAAACGCCGTCCTCGGCCTCGCAGGTGAGCGGCGAGCGCAGGCGCACGGTCTGCACCGCGGCCTCTTCAAGCGAATCCGCCATCCGTTCGTCGATCAGCTCGCCCGTTGAGGCCAGCACACGATCGCTCAGCGGATCGACGATATCCTCGGCGACCACGCGACCGAGGCACCGCTCGGCCAGCGAGGCCACGACCTCGCCGTCATTGACAGCCGCCTCGACGGTGACCGCGCGCTCGGTGCCGCAATCATGCTCTCGCACGATGCAGTCCTGGGCCACGTCCACCAGACGCCGGGTCAGGTAGCCCGAGTTGGCCGTCTTCAGCGCGGTGTCGGACAGACCCTTCCGCGCGCCGTGGGTCGAGTTGAAGTATTCAAGGACGGTCAGACCTTCCTTGAAGTTCGAGATGATCGGCGTCTCGATGATGTCGCCGTTCGGCTTGGCCATCAGGCCGCGCATGCCGCCCAGCTGCTTCATCTGGGTGACAGAGCCACGCGCGCCCGAATGCGCCATCATGTAGACGCTGTTGGGCTCCATCGTGGCGCCGCTCTCGTCCTTCCGGTCGGCCGAGATAGAGCCCATCATGGCCTCTGTGACCTCGTCGTTGCATTTCGACCAGGCATCGACAACCTTGTTGTACTTCTCGCCCTGGGTGATCAGGCCGTCCATGTACTGCTGCTCGAAGCCTTTCACGTGCGACCGGGCCTCTTCCACGATGGTCCATTTGCCGTCGGGGACGACCATGTCGTTCTTGCCGAAGGATATGCCGGCACGGAACGCCTCGCGGAAACCGAGCGTCATGATCTGGTCGCAGAAGATGACCGACTCCTTCTGGCCGCAATAGCGGTAGACGGTGTCGATGATCTGCTGCACCTCCTTCTTGCGCAGAAGACGGTTCACCAGGCTGAACGGGGCCTTTGCGTTCTGCGGCAGAACCGCGCCGAGACGCGCGCGCCCGGGCGTGGTTTCCACACGCTGCATCACCTCGTCGCCGTGATCGTCGATCTGCGGCACGCGTACGGTGATCTTGGCGTGCAGATGCACCTCGCCGGCGTCGAGGGCACTTTGCACCTCGTCCAGCGAGGAAAACACCATGCCCTCGCCCTTCATGCCCTCACGCATCAGCGTGACATAGTAAAGCCCGAGGATCATGTCCTGCGACGGCACGATGATCGGCGCACCGTTCGCGGGGCTCAGCACGTTGTTGGTGGACATCATCAGCACACGCGCTTCGAGCTGCGCCTCGAGGCTGAGCGGCACGTGCACGGCCATCTGGTCGCCGTCGAAATCGGCGTTGAAGGCGGCACAGACCAGCGGGTGAAGCTGAATCGCCTTGCCTTCGATCAGGATCGGCTCAAACGCCTGAAAACCCAGCCGGTGCAGCGTCGGCGCCCGGTTGAGCATAACGGGATGTTCGCGGATCACCTCGTCCAGGATGTCCCAGACCTCGGGGCGTTCCTTTTCCACCAGCTTTTTGGCCTGCTTCACGGTGCTGGACAGGCCCTTGGCCTCCAGCCGCGAATAGATGAAGGGCTTGAACAGCTCCAACGCCATCTTCTTGGGCAGACCGCATTGATGCAGCTTCAATTCCGGACCCGTCACGATGACCGAGCGCCCCGAGAAGTCGACCCGCTTGCCCAGCAGGTTCTGACGGAAGCGGCCCTGCTTGCCCTTGAGCATGTCGGACATGGATTTCAGCGGGCGCTTGTTCGCGCCGGTGATCACCCGGCCGCGGCGGCCGTTGTCAAACAGCGCGTCGACCGATTCCTGCAGCATGCGCTTTTCGTTGCGCACGATGATGTCGGGCGCGCGCAGCTCGATCAGCCGCTTGAGACGGTTGTTGCGGTTGATCACCCGGCGGTACAGGTCGTTGAGGTCCGACGTCGCAAAGCGGCCGCCATCCAGCGGCACCAGCGGGCGCAGTTCCGGCGGGATCACCGGCAGGACCGTCATCACCATCCATTCCGGCCGATTGCCGGATTCGAGGAAGGATTCGACCACTTTCAGGCGCTTGATGATCTTCTTGGGCTTCAACTCGCCCGTCGCTTCCTTGAGATCGGCGCGCAATTGCTCGGCCTCGGCTTCGAGGTCGATATTGGCCAGCATCTCGCGGATCGCCTCGGCGCCGATATTCGCCGTAAAGGCATCCATGCCATACGCGTCCTGCGCATCCATCAACTCCTCTTCGTTGAGCATCTGGCCATAGGTGAGATCGGTCAGACCCGGCTCGATCACCACGTAGTTCTCGAAATAGAGCACCCGTTCCAGATCGCGCAGCGTCATGTCCAGCATCAGGCCGATACGGCTCGGCAGCGATTTCAGGAACCAGATATGCGCGCAAGGCGCCGCAAGCTCGATATGGCCCATACGCTCGCGCCGGACCTTCTGCAGCGTCACCTCGACGCCGCATTTCTCGCAGACGACGCCGCGGTATTTCATGCGCTTGTACTTGCCGCACAGGCATTCGTAATCCTTGATCGGACCGAAGATGCGCGCACAGAACAGACCGTCACGCTCTGGCTTGAACGTGCGGTAATTGATGGTTTCCGGCTTCTTGATCTCGCCGTAGGACCACGACAGGATCCGCTCGGGGCTGGCCAGAGAGACCTTGATCTCGTCGAACACCTTGGTCGGGGCCACGGGGTTGAACGGGTTGTTTGTGAGTTCCTGGTTCATTTCCATATCCTTAGAGATTGGCGGTGGAGAGCGATGAAACGCCGTTTCCCGCGCGGGAAACGGACCGGACCCTTCGGGAAGGGTCCGGTGTGATGCGCTTACTCATCTTCCTCCGCATCCAGGAGTTCCATGTTGAGGCCGAGGCCCCGGACCTCTTTCACGAGGACGTTGAACGATTCCGGCACGCCGGCCTCGAAATTGTCCTCGCCCTTGACGATGCTCTCGTAGACCTTGGTTCGGCCCGCAACGTCATCGGATTTCACCGTCAGCATCTCCTGCAGGGTGTAGGCCGCGCCGTAGGCTTCGAGCGCCCAGACCTCCATCTCGCCGAGACGCTGCCCGCCGAACTGTGCCTTGCCGCCAAGCGGTTGCTGGATGACGAGGCTGTAGGGCCCTGTCGAGCGCGCGTGGATCTTGTCGTCGACGAGGTGGTGCAGCTTCAAGAGGTACTTGATGCCCACGGTCACCGGACGGCTGAACGGCTCGCCAGTGCGCCCGTCATGGACGATCGACTGACCGGATTCGTCGAACCCGGCCCGCGTGAGGGCGTCGTTGATGTCGTCCTCCTTGGCACCGTCGAAGACCGGTGTGGCGATCGGCACGCCACCCGTCACCGAGTCGGCAGACTCGATCAGCGCCTCCTCGGTCATGTCCTTGATGCCTTCCTCGTAGACGTCGTCGCCATACGCATAATGCATCGCGTCGCGTACCGGGGTGAGATCGCCCGAGCGGCGGTATTCCGCAAGCGCCTCGCCGATGCGCAGCCCAAGTGCCCGGCTGGCCCAGCCCATATGCGTCTCAAGGATCTGGCCCACGTTCATGCGTGACGGCACGCCGAGCGGGTTGAGGCAGACATCGACAGGCGTGCCATCTTCAAGAAACGGCATGTCCTCTTCGGGGATCACCTTGGAGATGACGCCCTTGTTGCCGTGCCGGCCGGCCATCTTGTCGCCCGGCTGAAGCTTGCGCTTCACGGCGATAAAGACCTTGACCATCTTCATCACCCCCGGCGGAAGATCATCGCCGCGGCGTACCTTCTCGACCTTGTCCTCGAACCGCGCGTCGAGCGCACGTTTCTGCGCCTCGTACTGGTCATGCAGAGCCTCCACGATCTTGGCGTCGGCCTCTTCCTTGAGGGCAAGCTGCCACCACTGACCCTTTGTCAACGTCGCCAGCAACTCCTCGGTGATCTCGGAATTGGCCTTGACGCCCTTGGGGCCTTTCACGGCGACCTTGCCGAGGATCAGGGTCTTGAGGCGCGCATAGATGTTGCGGTCGAGGATCGCGAGCTCGTCGTCGCGGTCGCGCGACAGACGCTCGACCTCTTCCCGCTCGATCTGCAGCGCACGCTCGTCCTTTTCCACGCCGTGGCGGTTGAAGACGCGCACCTCAACGATCGTGCCGAAATCGCCCGGTTTCACCCGAAGCGAGGTGTCCCGCACGTCGCTGGCCTTTTCCCCGAAGATCGCACGCAGGAGCTTCTCTTCCGGCGTCATCGGGCTTTCGCCCTTGGGGGTGATCTTGCCCACGAGGATATCGCCCGGCTCCACATCGGCGCCGATATAGACGATGCCCGCCTCGTCGAGGTTGCGCAGCGCTTCCTCGCCGACATTGGGGATATCGCGGGTGATCTCTTCCGGTCCCAGCTTGGTATCGCGGGCGGCCACCTCGAATTCCTCGATATGCACGCTCGTGAACACGTCATCCTTGACGATCCGCTCAGAGATCAGGATCGAGTCCTCGTAATTGTAGCCGTTCCACGGCATGAACGCGACGATCACGTTGCGCCCGACGGCCAGCTCGCCCATGTCGGTGCCCGGCCCGTCGGCGATGACCTCGCCCTTCTGGACGCTGTCACCGACCTTGACCAGAGGCCGCTGGTTGATGCAGCTGTTCTGGTTGGAGCGCTGGAACTTGCGCAGCCGGTAGATGTCAACGCCGGGATCCCCGATATCGAGATCCTCGGTGGCGCGCACCACGATACGCTGCGCATCGACCTGGTCGATCACGCCCGCCCGGCGCGCCATGATCGACGCGCCGCTGTCACGCGCGACCTGCGCCTCGATGCCGGTGCCGACAAGCGGCGCCTCGGACCGCACGAGCGGCAGGGCCTGCCGCATCATGTTCGCACCCATCAGAGCACGGTTGGCGTCGTCGTTTTCCAGGAACGGAATCAGCGAGGCTGCCACCGAAACCAACTGCTTGGGGCTGACGTCGATCATGTCGACATGCTCGTTCGGGGCCAGCATGTATTCGCCCGACTGGCGGGTGCTGACCAGATCGTTCACGAAATGGCCGGCATCGTCGAGCTTGGCGTTGGCCTGTGCGACGGTGTGGCGCGCCTCTTCGGTCGCCGACATGTAGACAACCTCGTCGGACACTTCGCCATTCGCGACCTTGCGGTAAGGCGTCTCGATAAAGCCGTACTTGTTGACCCGTGCGAAAGTCGCAAGGGAGTTGATCAGACCGATGTTCTGACCTTCCGGCGTCTCGATGGGGCAGATACGCCCGTAATGCGTCGGGTGCACGTCGCGCACCTCGAAGCCCGCGCGTTCGCGCGTCAGACCACCCGGCCCGAGCGCCGAGAGACGCCGCTTGTGCGTCACTTCCGAAAGCGGGTTGGTCTGGTCCATGAACTGCGACAGCTGCGAGGAGCCGAAGAATTCGCGAACCGCCGCCGCCGCCGGCTTGGCGTTGATCAGATCCTGCGGCATGACCGTGTCGATCTCGACCGAGCTCATCCGCTCCTTGATCGCCCGCTCCATGCGCAGAAGGCCGACGCGATACTGGTTCTCCATCAGCTCGCCCACCGACCGCACGCGGCGGTTGCCGAGATGGTCGATATCGTCAATCTCGCCCCGCCCGTCACGCAATTCCGTCAGCGCCTTGACGCAGGACACGATATCCTCGCGGTCAAGCGTGCGCTGCGTGTCGGGCTTGTCGAGGTCCAGCCGCATGTTCATCTTAACGCGACCGACGGCGCTGAGGTCATAGCGCTCGGGATCGCCGAACAGCGTCTCGAACAGCGCGGCCGAGCCTTCCTCGGTCGGCGGCTCGCCGGGGCGCATCACGCGGTAGATGTCCATGAGCGCGCTTTCGCGGTTCATGTTCTTGTCCATCGCCATCGTGTTGCGGATATACGGGCCGACATTCACGCCATCGATATCCAGCACCGGGATGTCGGTGATGCCGACATCCAGCAGGTCCTGAAGCGTGCCGCCGGTGATCTCGCCGCTCTTGTCGTATTCCAGCGTCAGCTCGTCGCCAGCCTCGACATGGATCGCGCCAGTCTCCTCGTCGATGATGTCACGCGCCACGAACTTGCCGACGATGTGATCGAACGGCACCAGCAGGTCCGTGACCTTGCCCTCGTCGATCAGCTGCTTGACCGCACGCGGCGTGATCTTCTTGCCCGCCTCGGCGATCACCTCGCCCGTTGCGGCATCGATCAGGTCGTAGGTCGGGCGCGACCCGCGCACACGCTCGGGGAAGAACTTGGTGATCCAGCCCTTCTTTTTCTGCAGCTTGTAATCGACGGTGTCGTAATAGGCATTCATGATGCCTTCCTGATCGAGCCCGAGCGCATAGAGCAGCGTCGTCACCGGCAGCTTGCGGCGACGGTCGATGCGGGCATAGACGTTGTCCTTGGCGTCGAACTCGAAATCCAGCCACGATCCGCGATAGGGAATGATGCGGCAGGTGAACAACAGCTTGCCAGACGAATGCGTCTTGCCCTTGTCATGGTCGAAGAACACGCCGGGACTACGGTGCATCTGGCTAACCACCACCCGTTCCGTGCCGTTGACGACAAAGGTCGCATGCGGCGTCATCAGCGGCATGTCCCCCATGAAGACATCCTGTTCCTTGATGTCCTTCACGGATTTGGCGCCGGTGTCGTCATCCACATCGAACACGATCAGTCGCAGCTTGACCTTCAGCGGGGCCGCGTAGGTCATGTCGCGTTGCATGCATTCCTCGACGTCGTATTTCGGACGTTCCAGATCGTAGCTGACAAATTCCAGCACGCTGGTCTCGTTGAAATCCTTGATCGGGAAAACCGACTTGAAGACGCCCTGGATGCCTTCGCTGTCCATCGGCTCGGGCTGGTCGCCGGACGCCAGGAAAAGATCGTAAGACGATTTCTGAACCTCGATGAGGTTCGGCATTTCCAGCACTTCGCGGATTTTGCCGTAATACTTGCGCAACCGTTTCTGGCCGAGGTATGTCTGAGCCATGGTGATGTCACCTTTCGTTTCTCACCGGTCGCGCACGCTGTGGGGCTCAGCGCCGCGGCCATCCGAGAGGGCGGGTCGGACCCATTCGTGGCGCTCGTCCCAATGAGCGCCTCCCGATCCTGTAACCTCGCCTGAGAAAACCCCCGTATTGCCGGGGTCTTTCCAAGACAGGTCAAGCGGAGCCCGGATTTCTCCAAGCTCCGCCTTTGCGCTGTCACGCGTGGCGGGCAGTGCCTGCCACAAGCACCATCACTTCAGCTCGACCTCGGCGCCGGCTGCTTCCAGCTTGCCCTTGATCTCGTCGGCCTCGTCCTTGGACACCTGTTCCTTGACGGCCTTGCCGCCGGCCTCGACCAGATCCTTGGCCTCTTTCAGACCCAGACCGGTGATCGCACGCACTTCCTTGATCACGTTGATCTTCGATGCGCCTGCAGCTTTCAGGATCACGTCGAACTCGGTCTGCTCCTCCTCGGCCTCGCCACCGGCTTCGGCAGGGCCGGCCATCATGACCGCGCCACCGGACGCGGGCTCGATGCCGTACTCGTCCTTGAGGATGGTTTTCAGTTCTTGTGCTTCGAGAAGCGTCAGACCAACGATCTCTTCTGCCAGTTTTTTCAGATCAGCCATTTGACTCTTTTCCGTTCTCTAGATGTGTTCCAACGTCGGGTTAACAACCCTCACGCGACTGTTGCAGTATGCCTCACGCGGCTTCGGCCTTCTCTTCGATGGTCGAAAGGATGCTCGCGATGTTCGAAGCAGGTGCGCCAATGGCCCCAGCGATGTTCGAAGCGGGCGCGCCGAGCATGCCAGCGATCTGAGCGATAAGCTCGTCGCGCGAGGGCAGTTTCGACGTTGCTTCGACACCGGCACGGTCCAGCGCCGCACTCCCCATTGCCCCGCCAAGGATCTCGAATTTCTTGTTGTCCTTGGCGAAATCCTCGGCCACCTTGGCTGCTGCCACGGGGTCCTCGGAGAAGGTAAGCACGGTCATGCCCGAGAGGTATTCAGCAATGCTTGCGCATGGCTTGCCCTCAAGGGCGATCTTGGCGAGCCTGTTCTTGGCCACACGAACCGATGCCTCTGCCGCACGGGCGCGGGCACGCAGATCCTGCATTTCGGCAACTGTCAGACCCGTGTAGTGGGCAACCACCACGACGCCAGAGCTTTCGAAGATCTGGCCGAGCTCGTCGACCACTTTCTCTTTCTGGGCTCTATCCACAGTTTCACTCCAATTTTGGGGGTCTCCCCCCGGCTCTGTTTTGCCGCTCCCGAAGGATCGGCGTTCGGGTCCAAAACGCGGGTCCCGAGGCCAAGATCACCCGACGGCAGATACCACCGCTGGAAATCTCATCTCGTTTCCCATCTCGGGAAGGAATTATTCACCACCTCTGGCGGCGAACCCTCCGTCTCGGACAGGACAGGGCGATCGGATGCCCTGCCATCCGCCGCCGGGACCGTGATCCCGACGGCAAATTCTTATTCGACGGCGGCGCTGCTGACGTCGATCGACACGCCCGGCCCCATGGTGGAGGTCAGCGAGATCTTCTTGACATAGGTGCCCTTGGCGCCGGCCGGCTTGGCCCGTTGCACCGCGGACACGAAGGCACGGACGTTCTCGGCCAGCTTTTGCTCGTCGAACGAGGCCTTGCCGACACCGCCGTGGATCACGCCGGCTTTTTCGGCTTTGAACTGCACCTGGCCGCCCTTGGCATCCTTGACGGCCTGGGCGACATCCATCGTCACCGTCCCGATCTTGGGGTTGGGCATCAGGTTGCGCGGGCCCAGGATCTTGCCCAGGCGACCGACGACCGGCATCATGTCCGGCGTGGCGATACAGCGGTCAAACTCGATGGTGCCGCCTTGGATGGTTTCCATTAGATCCTCGGCCCCGACGATATCGGCGCCTGCGGCCTCGGCTTCTTCGGCCTTGGGGCCACGCGCGAACACGGCCACGCGCACGGTCTTGCCGGTCCCGTTGGGCAGGCCCACGACGCCGCGCACCATTTGGTCGGCGTGACGCGGATCAACCCCGAGGTTCATGGAAATTTCCACCGTCTCGTCGAATTTCGCCGTGGCGTTCGACTTGATCAGCGCAACGGCGTCCTCGACGCTCAGGTTTTCCTTGCCGGCGGTCGCGGCGCGCATCTCGCGGGTGCGTTTGGAAAGCTTTGTCATATCACTTCACCTCGATGCCCATGGACCGCGCCGAACCGAGAACGATCTTCATCGCCGACTCGATATCCGTCGCGTTCAGATCCTGCCATTTCGCTTCGGCGATCTCGCGCACCTGCTTGGTGCTTACGGTCCCCGCGGTGGCGCGTCCGGCCGTCTTGGATCCGGATTTCACCTTGGCCGCCTTTTTCAGGTAATAGGACGCCGGCGGTGTCTTGATATCCAGCTCGAACGACTTGTCCTGGTAATAGGAAATCTCTGTCGGGCACGGTGCGCCCGGCTCCATCTCAGCCGTCTTGGCGTTGAATTGCTTGCAGAATTCCATGATGTTGATCCCGCGCTGACCCAATGCGGGGCCAACCGGCGGGCTGGGGTTGGCTTGCCCGGCTTTCACCTGAAGCTTGAGCTTGCCTATCAGTTTCTTGGCCATCCCGGCCTCTCCTTTTTCCAACACCAAAGGGGCGCGCCCCTCCGGCCTTCGTGTTGTGTGGTCCGATCGCGCGACCGCGGCCGCGCGCACCTCCCACGGCTCACATCATCAGGTTTGCTTGGTTACCTGCGTGAATTCCAGCTCGACGGGCGTCTCCCGGCCAAAGATCGACACCGCGACCTTGAGGCGCTGATGCTCGTCATCGACAGCCTCGACCATGCCATCGAAATCCTCGAACGGTCCGTCGTTGACCTTGACCTTCTCGCCGATCTCGAAATTGATCAGGGTGCGCGGGCTTTCCTCGCCCTCCTGGACGCGGTTCAGGATCGCGTTCACCTCGGCGTCGCGCATCGGCATGGGCCGGCCCTGCGGCCCGAGAAACCCGGTCACCTTGTTGATCGAGTTGATCAGGTGATAGCCCCTGTCCGACATCTCCATCCGTACGAGCACGTAGCCCGGCATGAAGCGACGTTCGGCCGTCACCTTCTTGCCGCGGCGGACCTCGATCACCTCTTCGGTGGGCACCAGCACCTCGTCGATCTCGTCCTCGATCCCCTGCTCCGCAACAGATGCCTTTATCTGCTCGGCGATCTTCTTCTCGAAATTCGAGAGGACACTGACCGAGTACCACCGCTTTGCCATCGTAGACCTACGTCCCTTTTCTTCACCGGACACAAGCCGGATAGTCATGTCTTTTCAAGCAGATGCACCCGCATCACCCGAAACGAAAATTGGCGCGCAACTCGATTCGCCGCACGCCCGATCCGGATATCTGCTGTGAATTACATTCTATCGTGCGCAAGTTCAAGGGCCGACCGGGATCAATCGCGGCGTCAGCCGAAGAAGATCAGGACAGCCTGAAGGCCGCTGCGAATGCCCAAGTCCACCAGCGCAAAGAAGATAGCCGTCAGCGTCGCCATTATCAGCACCATGACCGTGGTGAGCAACACCTCGCGGCGCGTCGGCCAAACCACCTTGGATACTTCCGAGCGGACCTGCTGGATGAACTGGAGCGGGTTCGTGCGTGCCATGATAGCCGTCTTCCGTGGTTTCACCGTCCAGCGCGACATACGCCGGCCCGCGTGCAAGTTCAAGAGCCCGGGCAATCGTCCCATTCCGGTACACGGGCCACCGCTTCGAGGTGTTCAGGATATCGCGTACATGGCAGGGGCACCAGGACTTGAACCCGGGACCTACGGTTTTGGAGACCGTCGCTCTACCAACTGAGCTATACCCCTATCACAGGATGTGCGTTACTTGAGCTGCGCGCGGGAATCAAGCGCCTCGAAATGATTTCCCGATCCGCGCCGCGACTTTTCCGGCGTCATCACGCGGACCCCGGCCGGTGTCCCGGGCCCTGCACCACGCCCGCATCGAATAGCTGCGCGATCTCGGTATCGCAAAGCCCCACGACATCTCCCAGCACGGCCTCGGTATCCGCGCCCAGTGCGGGGGCCGGCGCAGGGGCTTCGCGCGCATGGCCGGAAAAGACCGCCGGATGCCCGGGCACCGGAAAGCGGCCCAGCCCCGGCTGATCCAGCGTCTCGAACATCGGGTTCGCGTCGCTCAGGTCCGGATCCTCGAACGCGGCCTCGCGCACGGAGCGAAAGACCGACCACGTCAGGCCGCCCGCGTCGAAATCCGCGGCAAAGTCACTGACACGGCGCACGGCGAACCACGGGCGCAGGATCTCGGTGATCTCGTCGCGCAACTCCCACCGGGTGCCCTCGTCGGCCAGATCGCGCCCGCTGCGGGCTGCAAGCGCGTCCATCTCGGCCTCGGTGCCGGTGGCCTTGACCAGGTTGCGCCACTGCCGTTGCGTCAGGCCGATCACCATCACCCGCCGCCCGCAGGCACAGACGAAATCCTGCCCGTAGGCCCCGTAAAGCGCATTGCCCGCCTTGGGCCGGTCGCGGCCGTTGACCACAGCATCGCCGATCATCCCCAGATGCCCGATGGTCGCCGCCGCCACGTCCTTGAGTGACAGCTCCACCTCTTGCCCGTGCCCGTGCCGCAGCCGCGTGCGTTCCGCGGCCAAGAGGGACGAAACAACGAGATGCCCCGCCGCGACGTCCCAGGCCGGCATCGCATGCGCCACCGGCTCCGTGCTGCAAACGGGACCGGTCATCGCCGGAATGCCAAGCGACGGGTTCACCGTGTAATCCACCTGCGGACGCCCCTGCCGGTCGCCCATCAGCGTGACCATGATCAGATCTTCGCGGTGCTGCGACAGCGTCTCGTAATCCATCCAGCCGCGCACGCGAAGATTTGTCAGGAACATCCCGGCATCCTCCCCCGGGGCCGTGACGATGCGCGTGACCAGGTCGCGCCCCTGGGGACGGGTCATGTCCACGGCGACGGATTTCTTGCCCTTGTTGAGCCCGGCCCAGAACAGGCTCTGCCCCGAGGGCGCCAGCGGCCAGCGCCCTGCATCCAGCCCGCCGCCGATCCGGTCAAAGCGGATCACCTCGGCGCCCATCTGCGCCAGCGTCATCCCCGCCAGCGGGACGGCGACGAAGGCAGATCCCTCGACCACGCGCATGCCGTTCAGAATTCCGCTCATTGCCGGTCCTCCCATGTCGCGGTGGCCTGCGTGCATTGATGCCCGGCCTGCCCGGCATAAAGCGCCAGCCCGCCCGCGTCGCGCGGCGCGGCCATGAGATCGACCTGCGGGCTTTCATCGCGCACCAGAAGCATCGGGTGCACGCCGCGAAACGCGAACCCATCGGGCCACGCGCCGCGCGCCCGCTCCGCCGCCTGGATCAGCCACGTCGCCTGTAACGGCCCGTGCACCACGAGGCCGGGATAGCGCTCGACCTCCTTTGCGTAGGGCAGGTCGATATGGATGCGGTGCGCGTTGAAGGTCAGCGCCGAGTACCGGAAAAGCAGCACCTCGCTGGCCTCGACCGTGTCGTACTGCAGCGGGGTCTCGGGCATCGGTCGCTTGGCGGGTGGGCTATAGGTGTCGGGGATATCGAGATAGACGATGTTCTGCACCTCCTCGATCGCAAGCCCGTCCGCGCCGTGCAGCTCATGCGCAACGGTCACCAGCACCATCGGGCCGGACGCACCGGTCTTTTCCTCCACGCTGCGAATGACGGAATGCCGGGTCAGCGTCTCGCCGACATGCAGCGGCCGCTGGAAGCGCAGATCAGCGCTGGCCCACATCCGGCGCTCAAGGGGCACCGGCGGCAGGAAGCCGCCAAGCTTTGGGTGGCCATCGCGCCCGAGCTCCTCTGTGGGGACGGCCGGGACGAACGCGCACCAATGCCAGAGCGGCGGCATGATCTCGCCATGACCCGGGGCGGGCGCATCGGGATCCCCGAGCGTGGCGTGGATCTGCGCGGCCTGCGACGCATGGATGCACCCGACCCGCGTCTCACGCCGCCCGATCCATCCCGAAAAATCAAGCTCCGACACTTCTATTCCCCCTGCCCCGTTGTCTAAGACGGTGGCGGGGCGCCTGAAAAAAGTCAATCTATCAATATGTTATTGAATACCGTGGTATGCGGCGGGTTGGCAGGCATGGATTAAGTCCGTCCACCGAACGCAAAAGGGCGCCCCGCGGGGCACCCTTTTCGGTCATGGTCGCGGCCCCGCAGAGCCGGGGCTGTCTTACACGAGGATCTTCGACACGACGCCGGCGCCGACGGTGCGGCCGCCTTCGCGGATGGCGAAGCGCAGGCCGTCTTCCATGGCGATCGGCGCGATCAGCTCGACCTCGAAGGTCAGGTTGTCGC
>Ga0307958_1000044_pt1 | contig 77395 bp, 62 predicted proteins | sample OrgLakmetagen492_FD_201826 | JGI IMG/M metagenome (GOLD analysis project Ga0307958, IMG submission 201826) | Saline water microbial communities from Organic Lake, Antarctica - #492 | ecosystem: Environmental > Aquatic > Non-marine Saline and Alkaline > Saline | place: Antarctica: Organic Lake... | reverse complement strand
CGTCTGGCTGCAGGCGGATAATCAATTTATTGTTGGCCAGATGCTTCTGGTCCGGGTCGAATATATAGTGCGGTGCCGGTTTGAAATGAATCACGATTTGGGAAAACTTTTCAGGCAGCCGTTTACCGGTGCGGATGTAAAATGGCACACCGGACCAGCGCCAGTTATCGATTTCTACTTTCAGGGCGACAAAGGTCTCAGTATCACTGGATTTATCAGCACCTTTTTCATCAAGGTATCCGGGCACCGCCTTGCCCTCGCTGGAACCTGCGGTGTACTGCCCCCGCACCGCGTAATGTTCCATCATGGCGGGCGTAATTTTGCGCAGAGCTTTCAGCACTTTCACTTTTTCATCGCGAATGCTGTCTGCCGACAAATCCGACGGTGGATCCATGGCAATCAGGCACAGCAGTTGCAACAGGTGGTTCTGAATCATGTCACGCAGCTGCCCGGCCTTGTCGAAATAGCCCCAGCGCCCTTCAATACCCAGGCTTTCTGCCACGGTGATTTCCACGTGAGAAATGTGGTTCTGATCCCACTGGGAAGCAAAAAGATTGTTGGCGAACCGCAGGGCAATCAGATTTTGTACGGTCTCTTTGCCCAGATAATGGTCAATGCGGAACAGTTCGCTTTCGGCATAGACTTCACCGAGGGCATCGTTGATGACCCGCGACGATTGCAGGTCATGACCAATGGGTTTCTCAACCACCACCCGGGTGTGCTCACTGCAACAATCGGAATCTCGTAGATTGCGCGCAATCACCCCGTACAACGACGGCGGCGTGGCCATGTACACAATCAGATTGTTATTGACGCTATCGCGCCAACCGTTCAATTCCGGGTAACTCTCGCGGCAGCTAAAATCAAGGCTGCGGTATTCCACACGCTGCAACAGACGCTCTACAACCGATTGTTGAAATTCTTCAGTCGGAACCCGCTGACGCAAATTATCGGCAATCTGCTGGCGCACGTCGTCGCTGCTGTGTTCGCTCCGGGCCAGTGCCAGAATACGGCTTCCTTCAGCAAGCAATTCCGCGCGCTCAAGCTGGTAGAGCGCCGGAAACAGCTTGCGGTTGGCCAGGTCGCCCAGGGCGCCAAAAATCATCAAGTCGCAGCGAGTATGGTCTGATTTGGTCATTGTAGTAATTTTATCCAATAATCGTCGCTAAAATGTGAGTATCTAGTCATTTAACCCCACTTCCGACACTTTTACTACACCCAAAAGCTGTCAAACAGGGTATAATTTTTAAAATTTCACATCAAACATTTCGTATCAACCAAAGTAATCAGGGAGCTTCAGGCATGGCTGCAACTACCCTCACCCATTCCCGCCGGGATGATAATCTGCTTGAGGATATTCAGCAGAGGCTGGAGCAGCTCAACAAATCCGAGCGCAAGGTGGCAGAGGCCATCATGCGCGACCCCAGCGCCGCAACCCGTTACAGCATTGCCGCGCTGGCGCGGGCGTCTGACGTTAGCGAACCGACGGTTAACCGTTTTTGCCGCGGGTTTTCCGCCACCGGTTTTCCCGACTTCAAGATTCGCCTGGCACAAAGCATTGCCACCGGCACTCCCTATGTCGGCCAAAACGTTGAGCCCGACGACACAGTGGCAGAGTTTGCCGACAAGATCATACTCAGCACCATGGCGAGCCTGGATAAGGCGCGCCAGACGCTGGATGCCAAGGCACTGGCGCAGGCCATCGATTCGCTGATTCAAGCCAAGCAGATCAGCTTTTTTGGCATGGGTGCCTCGGCGTCGGTGGCGATGGACGCCCAGCACAAGTTTTTCCGCTTCAACATACCCGTTACGACTTACGACGACGCCTTGATTCAGCGAATGGTGGCTGCCGGCTCCCACGTGGGCGATGTGATTGTGGCTATCTCCTACACCGGCCGCACCCGGGAAACCGTGGAAATAGCACAAATTGCCCGCGATAACGGCGCCACAGTCATTGGCATTACCAACCCTCAATCGCCCCTGGCGGCAGTGTCCAGCGTGGTGTTACCGGTGATTTCGCCGGAAGATACCGAAGTGTATATGCCCATGTCGTCGCGTATTATCCAGCTTACCGTCATCGACATTCTGGCTACAGGGGTGACGTTAAAACGCGGTCCGGATTTTCTCAGCCACTTAAAAAAGATTAAAGAAAGCCTGCGCCCTACCCGCCTGCCACTGACGCAACCCTGACAGCTCATGCGCTAAAGCAACTTTGACGTTAGAAACAAAAAAGCCCGAACCGGGTAGCCGGTTCGGGCTTTTTTACTCGCCTTGGGGGTCATCCTGCCCTGGCTTTTCCCTAACTTTATTCTAGCTGTGTACTAAACCTGTACTACGGACGCTCCACCTCGGCGTTATTCCGCAGCCACTGCTGGTAGGCCGTATACTCGCGCTGGCCGTCCAGTGAGGCCAGAAACTCCTGCAACTGCACGTATTCGGTGCTGTTGGTGTTTACCTCGCCCTCATTAACCTTATCCAGAGCGATTACAACGGCACTGTTACCGGTAATAGTGTGGCCATAGCTGACGTCACCTGCCTGTGGGCGCGGCAACGCGTAAACCGTTTGCATGACTCCACCGCCTAATTCCGGCGCACTGCGGGGCTGTTCGCTGTAAGTAGTCCAGCTGTAGTCGGCGATATCCTGCAACGATTCGCCGGCCTGTAACTGCGCGGCCATTTCGCTGGCACGGGCCACCAGCGCGGTACGGGTTTTTTCGGCCTCCAGATTGCTGCGAATAGCGTCCTCCACGCCGTCTAGCGGCAACACCTCGGCCTCGCGATAAACCCGCACGCGGGCGACCACAGCGCGATTTTCGGCAACGTCAATCAGCTCGGTGTTATAGCCACCGTTCAATACGTCTTCCGAAAACAGCTGGCGCACCAGTCCGGCATGGTCAAACGGCTCACCGCCGCCGTTACGGGTAATCTTGTCAGCCTGGCGAAGCTCAAGATTCAGGTCTTTCGCTGGCCCTTCCAGATTGTCGGCCGCGTAAGCCGAGTCCGCCAGTGTTGTACGTGCCTGGGCATAAGCTTCACGCGCTTGCTCGCGGGACAGATCATCACGCAACTGCTCGGCAACGTCGGCCAGGGCGGGCACGTCTGAACGGCGAACGTCGTTCACTTTGATCAGGTGTACACCAAAGCTGGTCCGCACCGGGTCTGAAACAGCGCCGGGTTCAAGGCTGAACAGAGCTTCATCGAAGGCCGGGTCGTAAACGCCACGGCCGGCAAAGCCCAGATCGCCGCCCTGCTCGCCAGAAACCGTATCAATCGACAGTTCCTGCGCCAGCGCTGCGAAGTCTTCACCGTCAGCCAGGCGCTGTTGGATACTCTCAACAACGGCGTCCGCATCGGCGGTGTCTTCAATCAGGATATGCGCCGCACGGCGCTCTTCGCGAGCCAGATCGGCTTCGCGACTTTGGTAATAAGTCAGAAGCTCTTCGTCACTGATGACGATGGCGTCAGCCAACGCGTTCAGCGATAACACAACATAGCTGACATCGACTTGCTCGGGCTGCTGAAACAAGTTTGGGTTGCTGTCGTAAAACGCCCGTATGTCATCGGCGCTGACGTTTACCTGGTCAGCCACGGCGCTGGCAGAAATATTCAGCAGACGGAAGTCGCGGGTCTGATTTTGAATCTGCATCAGCCGCGTAATGCTATTGCTGGTGACAACGCCGCTGGCGACAATACCGGCGCGAATCTGGTTCACCACGGTTTGCTTGCGCATGGCATCGCGGAATTCGCCAACGCCCATACCCACATTACGGACGGTAGCAACAAACTGATCGCGATTGAACTGGCCGTCTACCTGAAACTGGGGCATCTGGGTGATCAACGCATCAATATCGGCATCAGACAACGCCAGGCCCTGCCGGTCTGCGTCCTGCGCCAACACCTGTTCTTCAATCAGTGCCTGCAGTACGTCAACTCGAATCTGATCTTCGTTCAACAGAGAAGGATCCGGCCGTTCCATACGGGACAGGCGGTTCTGACTTTCCAGCTGCACCACCCGCAAAAATTCGCGCTCGGTAATGTCTTGGCCATTCACCGTAGCCACTTCCGGTTCGCCACCGAAGCCGCCAATAATGGCGTCCATTCCCCAAACGGAAAGCGATAAAATTAGCAAGCCGATAATAACCTTGGCAATGGTGCCCTGGGCGTTTTCCCGCATATCTTGAAGCATGTGTCTCCCGAATCCCTGTTCAAGGTCGTACTGTGCCAGCGAATGCCGGCGAATTTTTTATCGTCATCAACGCAATTCTGGCGTTGTTAACGTAAAAAGGCGCATTCAGTGTGGAATGCGCCTTTAATATTTCTGGCGCAGCTCCAAAACGCGGAGCTGCCGTCGAAAAACCCGTTACTTAACGGCGTCTTTCAGGGCCTTACCTGCTTTGAAACCAGGCACTTTAGAAGCCTTAATCTGAATCTCGGCGCCTGTCTGCGGGTTACGGCCAGTACGGGCAGCTCGTTCTTTCACGGAGAAAGTACCAAAACCAATCAACGTTACCTGGTCATCCTTTTTCAGGGCACTGGTAATGGAGGTGGTCATGGCATCCAGAGCGCGGCCAGCGGCGGCTTTGGAAATATCAGCAGACTCTGCAATTGCATCAATAAGTTCGGACTTGTTCACACTAAACCCCTTCGATTACAGGTTGAAGATGTTATAGGTCGGTGGATCTCAAACGCAGAGACTATTGCACATACGTTTGCAGAATTCCATTCGGCAATTATTTTTATTCCTTGCGGCAACAATCCGTTAGTCGGAGCGGTAAACCGTTAGTCGGAATAGCATTATGAAACGCGGGAGCCCTTGGTACAGGCTGCTTCACGGCAAAACAGTTATACCAATGGGCTCTTCCGTGTGTCAACAATTCATGTCGGGTTTAGTGCGTATTTGGGCGTTCGTTCGATTCTGCGTCGTCACCACAACCGGCCTTGGCGGCTGTTTTTTCAGCAATATCACCTGCCATTACCTCCGGCGAATACACCAACGCAATGTCCAACACTTCGTCAATCCATTTAACCGGACGAATCTCCAAAGACTCTTTTATATTTCCAGGTATCTCTTTGAGATCTCTGACATTTTCATCAGGAATTATAACCGTTTTGATGCCTCCTCGGTGCGCTGCCAACAGCTTTTCCTTAAGCCCGCCAATGGGCAGAACGCGGCCCCGCAGGGTTATTTCACCGGTCATGGCAACGTCGCTGCGCACCGGGTTACGGGTTAACGCCGACACCAGTGCTGTACACATACCTATACCAGCGCTGGGGCCGTCTTTTGGCGTCGCGCCCTCGGGCACATGCACGTGCAAATCGTGTTTTTCGTGGAAATCATCGGCAATACCCAGCGCTTTAGCGCGACTGCGCACAACGGTTAATGCCGTCTGAATAGACTCCTGCATAACGTCGCCCAACGAACCGGTTTTCACCACCCGACCTTTACCCGGCGTAAGCGCACATTCGATGGTCAGCAATTCGCCGCCCACCTGGGTCCAGGCCAGACCGGTCACCTGGCCAATTTCGTTATTTTCTTCTGCCAGGCCGTATTTGAATTTCTGCACGCCAGAATAGTCTTCCAGCATTGCCGGCGTTATCGTTACCTGGCTCTTATCGCCGCTGGAGACGTGCTCACGTACCACCTTACGGCAGATCTTGGCAATCTCGCGCTCCAGTCCACGTACGCCAGCCTCGCGGGTGTAGTAACGCACCAGGTCGCGCAGGGTTTCTTCCGGAAGATCCAGTTCTTTGTCGCGCAGACCGTTGGCTTTTATCTGCTTGGGCAGCAAGTAACGCAGAGCGATATTCACTTTTTCATCTTCGGTGTAACCCGGAATGCGGATAATTTCCATCCGGTCCAGCAGCGCCGACGGAATATTCATCGAGTTCGAGGTGCACACGAACATCACATCCGACAGATCGTAATCCACTTCCAGATAGTGATCGTTGAAGGTGTGATTCTGTTCTGGGTCTAGCACTTCCAGCAGCGCAGAGCCGGGGTCTCCGCGCTGATCCATGCCCATCTTGTCGATTTCATCGAACAGGAACAGCGGGTTTTTCACCCCGACTTTGGCCAGTTTCTGCAGCAGCTTGCCAGGCAAAGCGCCAATGTACGTTTTGCGGTGGCCGCGGATTTCGGCTTCGTCACGCACGCCACCCAGAGCCATACGGGTGTACTTGCGTTTAGTGGCGCGGGCAATGGACTGCCCCAAAGAGGTTTTACCCACTCCAGGAGGCCCTACCAGGCACAACACCGGCCCTTTGATCTTCTTCACCCGGGTTTGTACTGCCAGGTATTCCAGAATGCGGGTTTTTACCTCGTCCAGACCATAATGATCTTCATCGAGTATTTCACGGGCCCTATCGATATCGTGGCGCACGCGGCTGCGCTTTTTCCAGGGCACCACCAGCATCCAGTCGATATAGCCACGTACCACTGTGGCTTCCGCCGACATGGGCGACATCATTTTCAGTTTGTTCAGCTCGCTTTCCGTTTTTTTGCGGGCTTCTTCCGGCAGACCGGCGCCTTCCAGTTTCTGTTCCAGCTCCTCGAAATCGTTATTACCGTCGCCCATCTGGCCCATTTCTTTCTGAATGGCCTTCATCTGTTCGTTCAGGTAATACTCGCGCTGGCTGCGTTCCATCTGCTTTTTGACCCGGCCACGGATGCGCTTTTCCACTTCAATCAGGTCAATTTCGCCGTCCAGCTTGCCCAGCAGCAGTTCAATTCGCTCACGGGTATCAAGCGCTTCAAGCAGCTCCTGCTTTTGCGGAATCTGCAAGTCCAGATGGGCAGCAATGGTATCCACCAGGCGCTCTACGCCGGTAATTCCATTGAGCGCACCAGAGACCTCGGCCGGCACTTTTTTGGAGAGCTTCACAAACTTCTCGAACTCTTCCATCAAGGTTTTGCTGAGTACTTCTTCTTCACGCTCCGGCAAGGGTTCTTCGTGCAGAATGCGGGCGTGTGCTATCAGGTAGTCGCCATCTTCAATCTGTTCCAGCGCGGTACGTTCGTTGCCCTCTACCAGCACTTTCACGGTGCCGTCTGGCAGTCGCAGCATCTGCAGGATGGTGGCCAGGGTGCCAATGTTGAAAACGTCGCTTACGCCGGGGTCGTCTGTGGCCGCATCACGCTGGGCGACCAGCAGAATTTCCTTGCCGCGTTCCATCGCGGCTTCCAGCGCCTGGATAGACTTCTCTCGGCCCACAAACAGGGGCACAACCATGTGCGGGAACACCACCACGTCGCGCAACGGGAGCAGTGGGTAAACTTTCACGGTTTCTTCGGGTATCCGGGTCATAGGGAATCCTCTGACGGGGTATCAATAAAGAGTTTTAATAAGCATAACATCAATCATTGGGGCATCTGCGACATAAAAAAGGGGCTAATCAGCCCCTTTTTCAGTCATTACGCGGATTTGGCGAATCAATCGTCCGGCGCAACTTTGGCCATGTCGTTGTTGGCGTAAATCTTGAACGGTTCAGAACCACCGCTGATCACGCTTTCATCAACCACCACCTTGCACACATCCTGTTCCGACGGGATCTGATACATGGTGTCTAGCAGCGTTGCTTCCATAATCGAGCGCAAACCACGAGCACCCGTATTGCGTTCTTTCGCTTTACCAGCCACCGCGCGCAGGGCTTCCTCACGGAAATCCAGTTCTACACCTTCCATTTCGAACAGCTTCTGGTACTGCTTGGTCAAAGCGTTCTTGGGCTCGGTCAGGATCTGAATCAGGGCGTCTTCGTCCAGCTCGGTCAGGGTCGCCACAACCGGCAAGCGGCCGACAAACTCCGGAATCAAGCCAAACTTCACCAGATCTTCGGTTTGAACATCTTTGATGATCTCGCCGGCGGATTTGATGTTGTCCTTGCTCGCCACTTCTGCTGAAAAGCCGATGGACGAACGCGCAGAACGCTGCTGTATAACCTTCTCCAAACCGGCAAACGCACCACCGCAAATAAACAAAATATTGCTTGTGTTTACCTGCAGGAACTCCTGCTGCGGATGCTTGCGGCCACCTTGGGGTGGTACCGAAGCCACGGTGCCTTCAATCAGCTTCAACAGCGCCTGCTGCACACCTTCACCAGACACATCCCGGGTGATGGAGGGATTGTCAGACTTGCGAGAAATCTTGTCGATTTCGTCGATGTAAACAATGCCCCGCTGGGCTTTCTCGACATCATAATCGCATTTCTGCAACAACTTCTGAATGATGTTTTCAACGTCCTCGCCCACATAACCGGCTTCGGTCAGGGTGGTAGCGTCGGCAATGGTAAAGGGTACATTCAGCACCCGCGCCAAAGTTTCAGCCAGTAGGGTCTTGCCGCTACCAGTAGGGCCAATCAGCAGGATGTTGCTTTTGCCCAGCTCGACTTCGGCCTTACCCTCACCATAGCGCAAGCGCTTGTAGTGATTATATACCGCAACTGCCAGCACCACTTTAGCTCGGTCCTGGCCGATCACGTACTCGTTCAGTGTTTCACGGATCTCGGCCGGTGTCGGCAGACGATCGCTGGCCTCTTCCTGAGCATTTTCCTGAATTTCTTCACGGATAATGTCGTTGCAAAGGTCAACGCATTCGTCGCAGACGAACACCGAAGGCCCTGCTATGAGCTTCCGGACTTCGTGCTGGCTCTTTCCACAAAACGAGCAGTACAGCAACTTGCTGCTATCGTCACCTCTGCCGTTTCTTTCGTCTGCCATTGAAATACCTCTGATCTCTGTTTGCCGGCGCCGGTTAAAAACGGAACGCCACGCCGGCCACGGATGGAGCGTGTTACCCAAGTATTATTTATTCGGTACGCGCTTATCAAGTACTGAATCGATCAGGCCATAGGCCTTGGCCTGGGTCGGATCCATAAAGTTGTCGCGATCGGTGTCGCGCGAAATGGTTTCCAGATCCTGGCCGGTATGGTGCGCCAGAATGGAATTCAGGGTGTGGCGAATCTTGAGAATCTCACGGGTGTGAATCTCGATATCCGTTGCCTGGCCCTGATAACCACCCAGCGGCTGGTGAATCATCACCCGCGAGTTGGGCAGGCAGGCGCGCTTGCCCGCGGCGCCGCCCGCCAACAGGAATGCGCCCATGCTGGCCGCCTGGCCCACGCATAAAGTCGCAACATCGGGTTTGATAAACTGCATGGTGTCGTAAATCGACATGCCAGCGCTGACCGAACCGCCCGGGCTATTAATATAAAGATGGATGTCTTTGTCCGGATTTTCTGATTCCAGAAACAGCAACTGTGCCACCACCAGATTGGCCATGTGATCTTCCACCGGGCCCACCATAAATATAACCCGCTCTTTCAGCAAACGGGAGTAAATGTCAAACGAGCGCTCGCCGCGCGCCGTTTGCTCGATAACCATCGGCACCAGGGCGGCACTGGGTGACATTGCGGAACCATCAATTGGTTTTTGCATCATGATGCGCCTGAACTCCTTATGAACAATGGGCATGGGCTGTCCTAGAAAAAACAACCGGACATGCCGGCTGCTTACACTGATTGCTTGCGCCGGCTGCTAACGTTCGCGGCCGGCCAATCATCAACTCTGGGCTTGACCCGCCTGAATGGCCTCTTCGTACTTCATGGCCTTTTCAGTTATTTGGGCCTGACCGAGCACATATTCAACCACTGCGTCTTCCAGAACGGTAGATTCTATCTGGGACTTCTGTTCCGGACTGCTATTGAAGTGTGCAATCACTTCCTCAGGTTGTTCATACGTAGACGCAATTTCCTGGATCTTTTCTTCCACTTTTTCCGCGTCGGCGGTCAATTCATTCTTCTTGACCACTTCCTGGAATAACAGCCCGGTCTTCACGCGACGCCTGGCCTGCTCTTCAAAGATTTCCTTGGGCAACTGCTGGAAGTCCATCTGGCCGCCGAAGCGCTTAACCGCGTCCTGGCGCAGACGGTCAATTTCCTGATCAATCAGGGACGTTGGTACGTCCAGCTCTGTGCTGTTCAGCAGCGCGTCAACAACGTCATTTTTAACCTTGTTGGAAATCGCCTGTTTGAGCTCTCGCTCCATGTTCTTTTTCACTTCTACGCGGAACGCAGCTTCGTCTTCAGCTTCGATGCCGAACTTCTTGAAGAACTCGGCATCCAGCTCTGGCAGCTGCGGCTCTTCCACTTCATGGATCGTAACCTGGAACTTGACCGGCTTACCTTTCAACTCTTCGTTGTGGTAATCCTCGGGGAAAGTCACGTCAATTTCCAATTCCTCGCCGGCCTTACCGCCCACGATGGCTTTCTCGAAGCCTGGAATCATCTGGCCAGAGCCCAGGGTCAGGCGATGCTTTTCAGCCGCGCCGCCTTCGAATTCTTCACCGTCGATGGTGCCGTTGAAATCGATAACAACTATGTCTTTGTTCTTGGACTTTCGCTTGACCGACTTCATGGTGGCCTGCTGAGTGCGCAGGTTGTCAATCATGGTGTCGATGTCTGCGTCGGTTACGTCAGCCTGGGGCTTCTCGATGGTAACCGCAGACAGGTCGCCCAACTCAATTTCTGGCAGCACCTCGAAGATGGCCACGAACTCGAGGTCTTTGCCTTCTTCCATGGTCTTGGGCTCAAAGCGAGGCCAGCCAGCAGGATTCAGGTCCTGCTCCTGCAACGCCTTAACGTAATTGTCGCGCATGATTTCGCCCACAATTTCCTGACGTACGCTGTCACCGAAACGACGCTTTACCACGCTCATGGGCACTTTACCCGGGCGAAAACCATTCAGGCGTACGGTGCGCGCAGTTTCCTGCAGGCGATTCTGAACCGCCTGGTCAATTTCCTGGGCGGGCACACCAATCGTCATGTGACGTTCGATGTTGGAAGTCGTTTCAACAGACACTTGCATGTAAGATCCTCAGAATCAGGTTCGGACTATGGATGAATTTAAACCTAAAAGCCCTTAAGCCATGCAGTGCGGCAGAAGGGCCGAAAATTAAAAGCAATTAGTTTATCACGGTTTGCCGTGTGTATAGAATCATCTGTTTGCGCGAGAGAACGAAAGTCGGATCAGCCAGCCACACCCAAGTCCGCGATCATCTTTTGTGCCTGAGCCTTAAGCTGCTCGGCTTCAACCCGCACGAAGACCGAATCGCCACGACAGGTCAGCACATCGCCGGCCCACACTTCGCAGATGACCCGCGACTTGCGACCCACTTCACCCTCTACCCAAGCTTTGAGCGTCAGCTCGACACCCATCGGCGTGGGCTTCTGGTAACTGATCCCCAGCTGCCCGGTAACACATTCAATGGGCTCGCCTTCACCGGGGGTGCGACCGTCCTGATTGTAGTGGTAAGCAATAACGGTACGATTTGAGTGGCAGTCAATCAGCATAGCGATCAGACCACCATACACCAGTCCGGGCCACCCGATATAGCGATCATCTGGCGCAAAGCGACATAAAACCGCATCGCCCTCGGCGCTCCACTCACTTTTGATTTGCAAACCGGATGGATTGGCGGGACCGCAGCCAAAACACATGCCGTTGGGGTTACACAGATCTTGCAGTGAAAGGCTTGAATTGGTCATCACAGAATTCCTATAGTAATTGCACCATAATCTGGCGGCAGTGCCAGGCTACTTTGAAGAACAGTTACTATACGAAAAAACCCAGCCTTTTATACCCGATACGTTGGTCTATATAACTTTTTTTCTGAAACCACAAAAAAACCCTGCAGGCACAAACCTGCAGGGTTTTAAAATAATAATGGTGCGGGTGGAGGGACTTGAACCCCCACATCTCTCGATACCAGAACCTAAATCTGGCGTGTCTACCAATTCCACCACACCCGCATAATTTTTTCGCGCCCGCCCAAATTCGGCTGCCGCTGATCTAACACTTCTACTAAAGCAAAAAAAACCGGAAACCCGCTGTTACAAGGTCCGGATCTGGCTCAAAGCGGTGAAATGGGGTGGACGAAGGGGATCGAACCCTCGACCGCAGGAGTCACAATCCTGAGCTCTACCAACTGAGCTACGCCCACCATATACACACGCCGAGGCGTGAAACACCATCAAAACCACTAGGAAGACTTTGCTGCCCCTGACCGAGGCTAAGTGGTGCGCCCGGCAGGACTCGAACCTGCGACCACCGGCTTAGAAGGCCGGTGCTCTATCCAGCTGAGCTACAGGCGCATTAACCGCTTGCCCACCTGAACAGTCAGAAAAGTGGTCGGGGTAGAGAGATTCGAACTCCCGACATCCTGCTCCCAAAGCAGGCGCGCTACCAGGCTGCGCTATACCCCGTCTGAACTGCACAACACGTGTGTCAGCAAAGTTGGCGCAGATATTAGCGGCGGCGAGGGCCTTCGTCAACCATCATTTGAAAAGTTTGTTAAAAAAACGCCCCGTGGCCGCACCCAAGCCTCTAGAATCCGGGCGCTAATTGGCCTGAACCCGGAAGCGTGCGACAATACAAAGCCTTTTTAATCGACCAATTCACGCCCAACCCATAAAGACGAACCATGAGCGCCGAACTGATAAATGGAAAACAGATTGCCACCAGGGTTCGCCATCAGGTAGCCGAAGGTGTACGGGCCCGCCTCGACCAAGGCCTACGGGCGCCTGGCCTGGCGGTAGTTTTGGTGGGCAGCGATGCCGCCTCGCAGGTTTACGTGGGCAACAAGCGCAAAGCCTGCGAAGCGGCAGGCATTGTGTCGCTGTCTTACGATTTAGCGGCAGACACCTCGCAACAAGCTCTGGAAAGCCTGATCGACGAGCTGAACGACAACCCCCTGGTAGACGGCATATTGGTGCAACTGCCCTTGCCAGCCCAGCTGGATGCCGACCCCATCTTGCTGAAGATTCGACCGGACAAAGACGTTGACGGCTTTCACCCGTTCAACGTTGGCCGCCTGAGCCAGCGCAAACCCACCATACGTCCCTGCACACCGGCCGGTATCATTACCCTGCTTGACAGCATAGGCACGCCCTACAAAGGCCAGCACGCGGTCATTGTAGGCGCCTCCAACATCGTCGGCCGCCCCATGAGCATGGAACTGCTACTGAAAGGCGCAACCATTACCGTGTGCCACCGTTTTACAGCGGATCTGGAGCGTTTTGTGCGCGACGCCGATATATTAATTGCCGCGGTGGGCAAACCCGGGCTGATCAAAGGCGAATGGGTAAAACGGGGTGCGACAGTGATTGATGTTGGCATCAACCGGATGGCAGACGGCACTCTGCAGGGCGATGTGGATTTCGCCGATGCTTCGGAGCGCGCCGCCTACATTACTCCGGTACCGGGCGGAGTGGGCCCTATGACCATTGCTACTTTGCTGCAGAATACATTGCACGCGGCCAATGCCCTAGACCCCAAGCCAAAACGGGGACAGACTTGAAGTCTGTCCCCAGAATCTAAAACGGGGACAGACTTCAAGTCTGTCCCCAGAATCAAGTCTGTCCCCTTTGGCAATACAGCAGCGAATTACTGGCCGTATTTCGCTTTCGCCTTCAAACGATACGCGTGCAGCAACGGTTCTGTGTAGCCATTCGGCTGTTCGGCACCTTTCAGCACCAGATCCATAGCCGCATGGAAAGCAATGCTGTCGGCAAAGTTATCGGCCATTGGGCGATAGGTTGCGTCACCGGCGTTCTGCTTGTCCACGATCAGTGCCATGCGCTTCATGGTCTCTTCAATCTGGTGCTTGTTGCAGATACCGTGATACAGCCAGTTTGCCAGCAATTGCGACGAAATCCGCAGGGTAGCGCGGTCTTCCATCAGGCCCACGTTATTGATGTCGGGCACTTTAGAGCAGCCTACGCCGCTGTCAATCCAGCGCACCACATAGCCCAAAATACTTTGGGCGTTGTTCTCCAATTCCTCTTGGATTTCCACAGCGGTCAGATCTTTCGAATTCAGATTGATGGGCACCGTGAGAATATCATCCACACTTGCACGCTCGCGACTTTCCAGCTTCTGCTGTATATCAGCCACATTCACCTGATGATAATGGGTGGCGTGCAGGGTGGCGGCGGTCGGTGATGGAACCCAGGCGGTGTTAGCACCGGCTTTTGGATGCCCAATTTTCTGTTCCAGCATATCGGCCATCAAGTCCGGCATGGCCCACATGCCCTTGCCAATTTGCGCCACACCGCGGAACCCGGTTTCCAGGCCGATGTCTACGTTCCACTGTTCGTAAGCGCCAATCCACGTGGCCTGCTTCATTTTCCCTTTGCGGATAAACGGAGCGAGCTTCATGGAGGTGTGAATTTCGTCACCGGTACGGTCCAGGAAGCCGGTGTTAATAAACGCCACGCGATCTTTCGCGGCGTGAATGCAGGCCTTCAAGTTCACCGTGGTGCGGCGCTCTTCATCCATAATGCCCACTTTCAAGGTAAAGCGCGGCAAGCCCAAAGCGTCTTCCACCCGGCCGAAAAGCTCGTTGGTAAACGCAACTTCTTCCGGGCCGTGCATCTTCGGCTTAACAATGTACACCGAGCCCTGGGTGCTGTTCTGTAAACGGCTGTTGCCTTTCAGGTCGTGCATGGCCATCAGCGATGTCATCACGCCATCCAGCAGGCCTTCCGGTACTTCGCTGCCATCTGCCAGCAGAATCGCCGGGTTGGTCATCAGGTGGCCCACGTTACGGATGAACATCACGCTGCGGCCCTTCAGTTGCAGCTCGCTACCATCGGCGGCGGTGTAAACGCGATCCGCGTTCATCTTGCGGGTTAACTGCTTGCCACCTTTTTCAAAGGTTTCTTCCAGGCTGCCATTCATCAGGCCCAACCAGTTGCGATAGGCCAGAACTTTGTCGTCTGCGTCTACTGCGGCTACCGAGTCTTCACAATCCATAATGGTGGTCAGCGCCGATTCCATCAGCACGTCTTTGACGTGAGCACCATCGGTTCTACCGATGGGATGGGTAGCGTCAATCTGGATTTCAAAGTGCATGCCGTTCTTAACCAGCAGAATGCCCGTAGGGGCGTCTGCCGAACCGGTGTAACCCACAAAACCGGTTTCATCTTTCAAACCGATGCTGTCGCCGTTTTGCAGGTCCACCACCAGTTTGCCACCGGCAACGTGATAGAGCGCTGCGTCTTTGTGACTGCCAGAGGCGAAAGGCGCTGAACTGTCCAGAAGGTCACGGGCAAATTCGATAACGCGTTCACCGCGCTTTGGGTTGTAGCCGGCAGTCTTTTCGGCGCCACCTGTTTCAGGAATCGCGTCGGTGCCGTAAAGCGCATCGTACAAACTGCCCCAACGGCTATTGACTGCGTTAAGGGCAAAGCGAGCGTTCATGATCGGCACAACAAGCTGTGGCCCGGCCATGGTGGCTACTTCAGGATCTACGTTAGCAGTGGAAATGCTGAAATTAGCGGGCTCGTCGACCAGATAGCCGATTTCTTTCAAGAAATCTTTATAAACGTGCATATCCGGAGTCTGGTGCTGGTGATTATGGTTCCAGGCGTCCAGTTTTTCCTGCAGGGAATCGCGTTTGGCTAGCAGCTCACGATTGCGGGGCGCAAGATCGTTGACGATTTTGGCGAAGTCTGCCCAGAATTTGTCTGCATCCAGACCCGTTCCAGGGATCGCTTCCTTATTAATGAAGTCGTATAAATTCCCGGCAACCTGAAGACCGTCAAGCTGTACGCGTGATGTCATCGTATTTCCCTCAGTAAGTTAAGAAATTCCCGAACGCAACATTCTACGTGATATCGCGTATCGGATCATACCCCAAATGAATCCTTCGCTTGGGGTGTTTTCTTAATAAACTAAGGCTTATACAGCGTTTTAGGCGCCTTAACCGCGCCGCCAGCTGGTACCCTCGCGGGAATCGTCCAGAATAACTCCCCGCGCTAACAGCTCGTCACGAATCCGATCTGCGCCGGCGAAGTCACGGGCTTTGCGGGCGTCCGCGCGGACCTGAATCATCGTTTCGATTTGCTCGGCACTCAACTCATCGCCCTGCCCGCTGCCGCTGTCACCCTGGAAAAACAGCTCTGGGTCTTGCTGTAACAAACCCAGCACCGAGCCGAGGCGTACCAGCACCGTGGCGCTGGCAGCGGCAGCTTTTTCGTCACCGTCACGACGCTGCTGGTTCATCTCGCCAGCGAGCGCGTGCAGAGTCGCCATCGCGCCCGCACAGTTGAAATCGTCATCCATGCGCTCGGCGAACAGCGTGTCGTGTGCAGTCTGCGCCACCACATCGCTGGCCAGCGGGGTGACACCACGCAGCGCATTGTAAAGCTTGGTCAGGCTACGACCGGATTCAATCAGATTGTCTTCGGAGTAATCCACCTGGCTGCGGTAATGGCTGGACACTAAAAAGTAGCGCACCACTTCCGCCGGATAGGTTTCCATAATCTCGCGGATGGTAAAAAAGTTGCCCAGTGACTTGGACATCTTTTCTTTGTTCACCCGAATGGCGCCGGCGTGCATCCAGGTATTCACAAACGTGTGACCGGTGGCGCATTCTGACTGGGCAATTTCGTTTTCGTGGTGGGGGAACAACAGGTCTGGCCCACCACCGTGAATATCAAAGGTGTCACCCAGGCAGTGATTGGCCATGGCCGAGCACTCAATGTGCCAGCCCGGGCGACCATTGCCCCAGGGCGACGGCCAGAACACTTCATCAGGCTTCGCCGCTTTCCACAGGGCAAAATCCGCCGGGCTGCGTTTTGCCTGTTCTACGTCCACCCTGGCGCCCGCCAGCAGGTCTTCCAGCTTTTTCTTGCTGAGCTTGCCGTAATCCGCAAACGACGATACCGAAAAATACACATCGCCGTTGCCTGCCGCGTAGGCGTGGCCACCGGCAATCAGAGTTTCAATCATCGCGATCATGTCGCTAATGAACGCTGTAGCGCGGGGTTCAGCGTTAGGCGACAGCACACCCAGACGGGCTTCGTCTTCGTGCATGGCGGCAATCATGCGCTCGGTCAGGTTGGTGTACACCTCGCCGTTTTCATCGGCGCGGCGCAGGATTTTGTCGTCTATGTCGGTGATGTTGCGCACGTAGTTCACATCAAAACCACTGTGGCGCAAATATCGGGTGATCACATCAAACGCTACCAACACCCGCGCATGGCCCAGATGACAGTAGTCGTATACGGTCATACCGCACACGTACATGCCGACTTTGCCCGGCTCTAGGGGTTTGAACTCTTCTTTTTTCTGGCTGAGGGTGTTGTAGATTCTGATCACAAAATGCTCTCGTTTACCGTTTCATTGCGGGCCTGAACGCAGCGAACCGACCTTTCAAAAGGCCGGCTCGCTGCGGATTATTTACCCCAGGAATCGCGTAGGGTGACGGTGCGATTGAACACCGGCTTGCCGGCGTTTTCCGTCAGCTTCTGGTCGAAGAAAAAGTAACCTTCGCGCTCAAACTGGTACGGCAGATCGCTGGCCGGCGACGCCAGATTGCGTTCGGCGCGGGCGCCTTTCAAAACCACCAAAGATTGCGGGTTCAGGTGGTCCAGCATATCGCCTTCTTTATCGCTGTCTGGCGTTTCCGCGTTGAACAGGCGGTCGTACACGTTGATGTCGCACTCCACGCTGTCCGTTGCAGATACCCAGTGAATCACACCGTTGGGCTTGTAGCCTTCAGGGTTCACGCCCAAAGTGTTTTCGTCGTATTCACACTTTAGCTCGACAATTTCACCACTCTGGTCGCGAACGATTTCGCGACAAGTCATCACATAACCACCGCGCAGGCGCACTGCCTGATCCGGTGCCAATCGCTTCCATTTGCGTGGCGCTTCCAGGGCGAAATCTTCGCGATCAATAAACAGGGTTTGGCTCCAGGGCACTTCGCGACTGCCCATGTCCGGATTTTGCGGATGCACCGGCAACACCAGAGTTTCGGTTTTGTCAGCCGGGTAGTTGGTCAGCGTTACCTTCAATGGACGCATCACGCACATGGCGCGGGGCGAACGAATGTTCAAATCTTCGCGAATGGCGAACTCCAGCATGCCCATGTCTACGGTGCCGCCCGCTTTGTTCACACCGATCATGTCGCAGAAGGTGCGCAAAGACTCAGGCGTGTAACCGCGGCGGCGCAACCCTGAGATGGTAGGCATGCGCGGGTCGTCCCAATCGTCAACGATGTGCTCGTCCACTAAACGTTTGAGTTTTCGTTTGCTGGTAATGGTGTAGTTCAGGTTCAGCCGCGCAAATTCAATCTGGCGCGGGTGACAAGGTACGCTGATGTTGTCCAGCACCCAGTCATACAGCGGGCGGTGGTCTTCGAATTCCAGCGTACACAGGGAATGGGTAATGCCTTCCAGCGCGTCTGAAATCGGATGGGTGTAGTCGTACATCGGGTAGATGCACCATTTATTGCCGGTCTGGTGGTGTTCAGCGTAGCGGATGCGGTACAGAATCGGGTCACGCATGTTGATGTTGGGCGACGCCATATCAATCTTCGCCCGCAGCACCATTTCGCCATTTTGGAAATCACCGTCGCGCATCTGGCGGAACAGTTCCAGGTTTTCTTCCACCGCGCGCTCGCGATAAGGGCTGTTGCGGCCAGGCTCTTTAAGGCTGCCGCGGTAGTCCGCCATTTCGTCGGCGCTGAGGGCACACACGTAAGCATTGCCGCGCTCAATCAGCTCTTCCGCAAAGTTGTACAGGGCATCAAAATAGTCCGAGGCAAAATGCACCTTTCCTTGCCATTGATAACCAAGCCATTTCACATCCGCTTTTATCGCGTTGATGTATTCCTGGCTTTCTTTTTCCGGGTTGGTATCGTCAAAACGCAGATTGCATTCACCGCCAAAAGTATTGGCAATGCCAAAATTCAGGCAAATGGCTTTGGCGTGGCCAACGTGCAGGTAACCGTTGGGCTCCGGCGGAAAACGGGTCACTACCGTGCCTGTGTGCGCGCCTTTGGCGACGGCGTCTTCAATCAGGCTCTGAATAAAGTTATGGGCTTTCTTGGGCTCGGCGCTCATACAATCTCTGCAAAAAGGAGGTGGATATGAGCCGCCTATTATACGCATAAAAGCACAACAGACTCATGCACCGCGCCAAACTCTTGCGTACAATGGCGAACAACATGCGCATTGCGCGCAACCTTCCCTCACAAAACAGGAAAACCCGATGATTCTGCTGACAACCAACCACGGCCCTATCAAGCTGGAACTGGATTATGACAAGGCCCCGGAAACCGCTAAAAACTTCGAACAGTATGTACGCGAGGGCTTTTTTGACGGCCTGATATTTCACCGGGTGATCAGCAACTTCATGGTCCAGGGCGGCGGCTTCAAGCCGGACATGAGCCCACGCAAAACCCGCGCGCCCATCCAGAGCGAAGCCGATAACGGCCTGAACAACATGGCCGGCACCGTTGCCATGGCTCGCACCATGGACCCGCACTCCGCAACCGCGCAGTTTTTCATCAACGTTGAAAACAACGGTTTTCTGGACCATTCCGCCAAAACCGCGGAAGGCTGGGGCTATTGCGTCTTTGGTAAAGTGGCTGAAGGCATGGACGTCGTCGACAAAATTCGCGCGGTGCGCACCACGATGAAAGCCGGCCACCAGGATGTTCCTTCTGAAGACGTGATCATCGAAAAAGCGGAAGTGCTTGAGGACGGAGACGCAGCGTGACCACGCTGTTCATTTCCGATCTGCATTTGGAAGAGTCACGCCCGGACATTACCCGGGCGTTTCTTGCCTTCTTACAAGATCGCGCGGTGAGTGCTCACACACTGTACATTCTGGGCGATTTCTTTGAAGCCTGGATTGGCGACGATGAGCACACGCCCTTGCAGGAACAGATTGCTGCAGCATTGAAGCAGGTCAGCGACGGTGGCACCGCTGTGTATGTGATGCACGGCAACCGGGATTTTTTGCTGGGCCAGGATTATTGCCAGCGTATTGGGGCGACCCTGCTGGACGACCCAACGGTGATAGATCTGTACGGCACCCCCACCCTGCTGATGCACGGCGACAGCCTGTGCACCGCCGATGTGGAATATCAGAAATTCCGCGCCAACATGCGCAACCCGAAAACCCAGCAAATGCTGCTGGCACGCCCGCTGAAAGACCGCCAGCTGATGGCTCGCCAACTGCGCGAACTGAGCATGGCCAAGAACAAGGGCAAGACCCAAGCCATTATGGATGTGACGCCAGAAGAAGTGGTGCGGGTGATGGAACAGCATAACGTGCCGCAGCTGATTCACGGCCACACCCATCGTCCGGCCCGGCATCCGTTGCAGGCCAGCGGAAAAGCGGCAGAAAGAATTGTTTTGGGGGACTGGGACACACATGTGTGGTGGCTAGAAGCGACTGCGGCCAAGCCCATTGAACTGCTCAACAAGCCGGTGTAATCCCCGCCCTGAAACCCGATAGGCTTACAGGCCTTTCACAACACCCAAAGCGATGGCGATTTGAACCAGCTCGGCGAAGGAGTCGACTTTCATTTTCGCCATCATATGGGCGCGGTGCCCCTCGACGGTTTTGCGATTAATGACCAGCTCATCGGCGGCTTCTTGATTAGAGAAACCTCTCACAATCAGCCCGAACACCTGCTTTTCACGGTGAGTCAGGCTCTCGTAACGCTGCGCCACCTCGGTGTGGGAGCGCTCGCGCTGGAGCCGAATCTTGTCCTGCTGTAACGCATTGTGCACGTGATCAATCAGCACCTGATCGTCAAACGGCTTTTCAATAAAGGTCATTGCGCCTTGGGTCAGCGCTGTCACAGCCATGTCCACGTTGCCGTGGGCGGAAATCATAATCACCGGCAGGTCGATGTGATATTCCGGCAACTTCTGCTGGGCGGTGATACCGCTCAAACCCGGCATGCGCACATCCATCACGATGCAACCACTGCCATCTCCGGAAAAACCCTCCAGAAAGTCTATGGCGCTGGGGTAACTCACCACAGTCAGCCCCACGGACTCCAGCAGCCACTGCAGCGAATCGCGAACATCTGCGTCGTCGTCGACCACGTAAACCGTTTGCGCCATTGTTTCTTTGTGCATCAGTGCTACCTGGCCTTGTTGAGAGTGAATGAAAAACAGGCCCCCGACGGAGTCACGTTCTCCGCCCAAAGCTCGCCGCCCAGGGTTTCAACCAGCGACCGACTGATCGCCAAGCCCATACCCAAGCCCCCAGATTTAGTGGAGTAAAACCGTTCGAAAATACGCTCCAGGTCGCCTGCGGCAATACCCTTGCCCTGGTCTTTAACGTGAACCACTATATTGTTCTGGTCAAATTCTGCCACTTCAACAGCAACCTGTGGCGGGCCGTCACCGGCGTTCTCGCGGGATGCTTCAATGCCGTTAATCAACAAGTTCAGCAGCACCTGTTCCAGTTGTATCTTATCACCGGTCACCGCCGGCAAATCTGACGCAATGCAGCGTTTTATAGTGACATTGTCGCGTTCCGCTGTGGATTCGCAGAACTCGCACATTTCTTCCACAATGACGGCGATGTCCAGAGTGGTCACAACCGGCTCCTGACGCCGGGTGAAATCCATCATTCGATGAATAATATCGCCCGCCCGCAACGCCGTATTGATGCTGCGGGTGATGGGCAGTTCAATCTCTTCCCAACGAATATTCTGCTGGCCGGCAAAACGCCGCTCTACACCACGCAAAAAGTTAACCATGGCCGCTAAGGGCTGGTTCAGTTCGTGGGCCAGGCCCGAGGCCAATTCACCCATGGTAATCAGACGGCCAGCGTGCTCAATGTCTTCACGATACTTTTGCAGCTGTTCTTCCGCCAGAATACGGTGGGTAACGTCCCGCGATACCACGAGTATTTCCTGGATCTTACCAGTGCTTATATCACGAATGGTGCGACTGGTACTTTCCAGCCAGGTGTAGTGGCCGTCTTTGCAGCGAAAGCGATAGGTATGGGTGTACAGCCCCCGGTTGTAATTCACGCTGCGGGCACGGCGTTTGAAATCTTCAACATCGTCTGGGTGATACAGGTCGTAAGCGGACGTTCCGATGATTTCGTCTACCTGATAACCCAGCAGGTGGGTGACCGCAGGCGAAACATAAATGAAGCGCCATTCCTCAGGAGTATGGCGTGAAATCATGTCGGTGGACTGTTCGGCCATTTCCGCCAGCATGCGGTTGCGGTCGGCATCGTCTGCTAGGGCGTTGCAACCTGACGGTCGCGGATGATCAACCATGATTATCGCACCTTTCAACGTTGGCACTCAAAATACAGCTTTGCTTTGCTTAACGCACGAAGGCCCTGGCGAATAAACACGCACCAGGGCCTGACAATACGATTATTCAGCGTAAAAATTCTTTGCTGAAGGTTCTGAATTCCGGTGCTGAGGAATCGCGCACCCACTCAAAACCCACCATTTCCCGGCTGACCAGAACCACACCGGCTTGCTCCAGGCGGCGCAGGGTAATGTCGGTATCAAAGTCGTTGCGGGCGGAAATGGCATCAGCCACCACAAACACCCGTTTACCACACTCTTTCAAGCGCAACGCGGTTTGCACCACGCAAGCCTGGGACTCCATACCGCACACCACAACCTGGTCGCGTTCCAAGCTGTTAAAGTGCTCCATAAAACCGGCGTCGTCTATGGCCGAAAACTGGGTTTTGCCATGAATCCGCTCTTCACCGATCAACCTCCGCAGGCTTTCTTCGGTATGGCCCAAGCCATCGGGATACTGTTCAGAGGCAATCACCGGCACCGTCATCAGCTGCGCCAAGCGCACCAGCCAACTGCAATTATTCACCAGCTCTTCACTGCGCTGAATGCCACCCAAAAGTTTGGACTGGACATCCACAACCACCAGGGCGGCTTTGTTACGATCCAATAGCATGTGTCTCTCCTGACGGTAACGCCGGACGGCGGTCTACCATATTGGTGGCGTAGCCTTCCGCAACCACTTTATCGCCAACCTTGCACACAGTTTTCAACTTCACCCGGCGGCGCTCTACGTTGATTTCCTCAACTTCTGCGCTCGCCACAACGGTATCACCAAGAAACACCGGCGCCTTGAAGCGGAGTTGCTGGTCAATGTAGATAGCACCGGGACCAGGCATACGTGCGCCCAGTACCGCAGAAATCAAAGCGGCACTGAACATACCGTGCACGATCCGCGCTTTGAACGGCGTGGTTTTTGCGTACTCGTCATTCAGATGTACCGGGTTGTTGTCACCACTCAGCTCGGCGAACTGTATAACATCCGCCTCGGTGATCGTTTTGGTGTAGCTGTCGGTCATGCCGACTTTTAGGTCTTCCAGGTAATAGCCGTGTAACTCATCCATTATGCTCTCCTTTATCCAATCTTGATGTCGCCGCCATATCGCCCTAATTTTGCACTGACATTATGCAATTTCAGTGTTTATTCTAAAACAACCCTTACAAGGTTAATGGTTTCTATTTTATAAACCAAGTATTTTTACTTGGTTTTTTTGAGGCGCTTTGATAGCCTCCTCCAATCAAGATAAGACCGCCTTAGGCCAGCCACGAGGACACAATCATGCCACGTCAATCCGCTAATCTGTTCGAACGTGCTTTTAAAAAGCTGCTAGCCGGAGGCACCGATGCCTTGAATGGCTGGCGCCTGAACCAGGGTGATCTGGCCATATCTGCTGATTTAACAGAGCAGGATCTAACGGTTGTTGCCGAGTGGATTGACCACTGCCTGGCCGAAAACGGCGGCCAGGTTGTCGCTCGTAAACGCGCTGCAGAATTAGGCCGTGCCTATCTTACATTGTCCCGCACGGGCCGTATGCGCTTCCTTTGCCTGCTAGCCGAGCGATACGGCATTGACGAAAACGCCGTTAGCCAAGCCATGGATGAGTGGCGCAACGCCGACCCTGACCAGCGCAACCTGAAAGCCCGCCAGCTCCGCAAAAGCCTGGAGCCTAGCCGCACCACTTTGCTCAAACAGTTTAACGGCGTGCCGTCTGGCGTAAAGTTTTTGGTGGATATGCGCGAAGAATTGCTGACGCTGATCAAGGAGCAGCCGCTACTGATGGCGCTTGAACAGGATTTAAAAGAGCTGCTGGAGCACTGGTTCGACATTGGTCTGCTGCAACTGGAAGAAATCAGCTGGAAATCCAGCGCTGTGCTGCTGGAAAAACTGATTGCTTACGAGGCCGTACACGAAATAAAAAGCTGGAACGACCTGAAAAACCGCCTGGACTCAGACCGCCGCTGCTTTGCTTTTATTCACCCCAATATGCCTGACGAGCCGCTGATTTTTGTCGAAGTGGCGCTAGTAAACGGGCTGGCCGGCAACGTACAGAAACTGCTGGACGAAGACGCCCCAACACAAGACATAGACCAGGCCAATACGGCTATCTTCTACTCCATTTCCAACGCCCAGAAAGGCCTGGCAGGTATCAGCTTTGGCAACTTCCTGATCAAGCAGGTAGTGGCCAGGCTGAAAGAGGAATTCCCTCACCTGAAGCATTTTGCCACCCTATCACCCATGCCCGGTTTCCGCCGCTGGCTCGATTCCACTAGCGATGAAGAGATTGCTGCACTGCCCGGTGGCGAGGCTTGGCTGAAAACTCCGCAACCGCGCCTGACCGTGGACGCCGACAGCCTGGCCAACAGCCCTGAACCCGAGAAACAGACCCTTTTACGCCTTGCGGCGGCTTACCTGTGCCTGGCTAAACGCAAGGGCACAGAGACGAGAGCCAAAGATCCTGTCGCCAACTTCCACCTCAGCAACGGTGCGCAAGTAGCGCGGCTGAACTGGCTGGCCGACAGCTCAGATAAAGGATTGAAACAGGCCGCAGGGCTGATGGTGAACTATCTGTACGACCTGCCCAATATTGAACAGCGCAGCGAGCAGTACACCTCGTCTGGCAAGATTGCAAAATCCGCCGAAATTAAAAAATTAATCAAGTAGCCACAACGGCTTACAACAACCCCAGAGGAAAACAGCATGACCAATCGTATCGCCGTAGTAACCGGAGCCACTGGCGGACTGGGTTCCGCCATGTGCAGGCAATTGGCGAATCAGGGCCGCACCGTGGTGGCCTCCCATTTGCCCGCAGACGAGTTCCGCCAGCAGGCCACAGACTGGCAAAAAACCATGGCCGCCGAAGGCTACGACATAGCCATTATGCCCCTGGACGTAACCGACTTTGACGACTGCAAAGCCTTTGTCGACGCAGTAGAACGCGACTTCGGCCCGATTGATGTTCTCGTCAACAACGCCGGCATCACCAACGACGCGCCGTTGAAAAAAATGGCTCAGGAGCAATGGTTGCAGGTGGTTAACGTAAACCTGAACTCCATGTTCAATATGTGCCGGCAGGTGTTTGAAGGCATGTGCGACCGTGGTTTTGGCCGTATTGTGAACATTTCGTCGTTGAACGGTGAAAAAGGCCAGTTTGGTCAGTGTAACTACGCCGCCACCAAAGCAGGAATTTACGGTTTCACTAAGTCCATCGCCCTGGAAGGCGCGCGTAAAGGCGTTACCGTAAATGCCGTTTCACCGGGCTACATCGACTCACCCATGGTGCGTCAAGTACCCGAAAAAGTGCTCAGCAGCATCATTGCCGGCATTCCCGTCGGTCGTTTAGGCACCCCCGAAGACATCTCCCGCGCAGTAGCTTTCCTGACCGCTGAAGAGGCCGGCTTTGTGACCGGTACCAACCTGTCAATCAACGGTGGGCAGTTCATGGCCTGATCAGGCCCTAAGGAGCAAAACGATGACAGAGTACAAACCACCCACCCAGGACATGGCTTTCACCTTGCGCGAAGTGGCCAGCTTTTTTGATATGGCCGAAACCTGCGGTTACAGCGACGTTAGCGACGAGCTGGTAAGCGCCATTCTGGACGAGGCCGCCAAATTCAGCGGCTCTGTTTTGTCGCCACTTGTAAAAGGCTGGTGTACCGAAATCGCCCAGGAAGTAACCTCGTTGGCCATCCAATGCCACGGCGGCATGGGTTTTGTGGAAGAAACCGGCGTTGCCCAGCATTACCGAGACGCCCGTATTCTGCCTATCTATGAAGGCACCAACGGTATTCAGGCATTAGATCTGATCGGCCGCAAAACCCGCCGTGACCAAGGTGCGGGTATCAACGAACTGTTGGCTAACATTAAACAATTCTGCAACTCTGACCAGGCCCGCCGTGAACTGAAAGCCAGCACTCTGGAGCGCCTGGCACAAGCTACTGCATTCGTGGAAATCGCGCTGGAACGTGTACTGGAGAATCAGCATGATGAGGCATTCTGCGGTTCGGTCGCGTTTAGCTATATGATGCTGACGGCCACTACCAGCGCCGCCGCGCCCTTTGGTGGCATGAAGAACAGCGGTCTGGGCCGGGAAGGCGCCCAAGAAGGTATTGAAGAGTATCTGGAAACCAAGCTGGCAGGCTTTGCTTTGTAGGCCTCCTGCCCGCCCTAACGCCCGGTTGTGCATCCTGCACCGCCGGGCGTTTTTGTTTGCGCACAAAAAACCCCGGCGGACCGGGGTAAAGTATCACCGCAACTCTCGCAATCAGGCGTTAAGTTCTTCTCTCAGAATGTGCTTCTGAAGCTTTCCAGTGGAGGTTTTTGGCAAAGCATCCACGAACAGGACGCGCTTTGGCGTTTTGTAGCCCGCCAGGCTGGCGCGGCAATGGGCAATAATGTCATCTTCCGTGGTGCACTCCTGGCCATTTTTCAGAGTAATAAAGGCACAGGGGATTTCGCCCCAGTGATTATCTTTGGCCGCGACAACGGCCGCTTCTAATACCGCCGGATGGTCGTACAACACACTCTCTACCTCCAGCGAGGAAATATTTTCCCCACCAGAAATAATGATGTCTTTCGAGCGGTCTTTAATTTCTACATAGCCGTCGGGATGCCACACGCCCAAGTCACCGGTGTGGAACCAGCCACCCTCGAACGCTTTTCGGGTTTCTTCCGGGTTGTTCAGATAGCCCTTCATCACGCTGTTACCACGCACCAGTAACTCGCCAATGCTGCTGCCATCCCGGGCTACCGGTTTCAGAGTAACCGGGTCTGCCACCATCATGTCTGACATCGCCAAAGACAAAACGCCCTGGCGCGCCATCTTGGCGGCTTTATCCTTCAGACTCAGCTGGTGCCATTCATCCTGAAATTCGCATACCAGGCTGGGCCCATAGGTTTCAGTCAGGCCATACAGGTGCACCACTTTCATGCCCATGGCTTCCATTGCTTCGATGGTGGCTGCGGGTGGCGCTGCGCCACCGGTCGCGGCGTTTACCAGCTGGTCGAATTGACGCTTCTGCTGGTCTGGTGCGTTAATCATCATATTCAATATAATGGGCGCTGCGCAGAAATGGGTAACGCCGTATTCCGCCAACGCGTCAAAAATCGGCCCGGGATGCGGCGCCCGCAGGCACACGTGAGTACCCGCCACCGCCGTGACTGCCCAGGGGTAGCACCAACCGTTACAGTGGAACATGGGCAGCGTCCACAAATACACTGCGCCTGTGGGCAAATCAAAACCAATAACGTTGCTCAGGGCGTTCAGATAAGCGCCACGGTGATGATAGACCACCCCCTTCGGGTTACCGGTGGTACCCGAGGTGTAATTCAATGCTATGGCTTGCCATTCGTCTTCCGGCCATTGCCACTGAAAATCCAGCGAGCCAGTTTCCAGAAGCGCTTCGTAGGTCATTTTGCCCAACAATTCACCGCCTTCGTATTGAGGATCATCTACATCAATAACGATGGGCGGCGTTTCACAGCCAGCCAGAGCTTCCCGCACTCTGTCTGAGAATTCGCGATCAGTAAACAGCACCTTGGCGCGACCATGGTTGAGCATGAACCTCATGGTATTGGCATCCAAGCGGGTATTCTGGGCATTCAACACCGCACCGATCATGGGCACGGCAAAATGCAGCTCTAGCATTTCCGGCAGATTCGGCAGCAAAGCGGCTACGGTATCGCCTTTGCCAACCCCCAGCTGGGTTAACGCAGACGCCATGCGCAAGCAGCGGTCGTAGGTTTCAGACCAGGTACGGCGCACAGGCCCGTGAATTACCGCACAGCGATTCGGGTGAGCAAGTGCCGTGCGTTGCAAAAAAGTAATAGGGGTCAAGGGCGTGTAGTTAGCCACGTTGGTTTCCAGCCCCAGATCGTACATATGTTCCATTATAACAACCTCTTACAACCTTTTTAAATATTTCATGACGCTGCGCTAGCTATTGTCGCGCGGCGGTTCGGCGTTGTTGTCTTCGGGCTCTTCTGCTGCATGGTGGGTCGCACTGCACACAACGGCAAACCAGTTCTTTTCCAGAACCGCCCAAAGCACCAGGCCGGAACCCAAGCCCCAAGCTGCACCTTTCGTTGCCAAAATAGCGCCGACCATCACCGCCACGCCGCGTTCCAGGTTAGTTTGTTTGCTCAGCATTTCTACGGCCAAGTAACCACACAGGTAGCCCTGAATCAGCAGCGTTAACGCCATACCAATATTCAGCCCCGGCTTAAGCAGCGTAATAACCGGAACCAGAAACAGTGCAATGCTCATACCCCAGTAAATACTGGTGGCACCACCCCAGTAGCTGTCCATCGCCTTGCGCGGGTTGTTCATATAGCGGTTGATTATCAGTGCCTGACCACCCGTCCAGGCCGGGCCAGACAAGCTGATGAACGGCGCAACCAGTCCGTGAATCAGGTTGCGTATGCCCACGATAATACTGTTGCGACGTGGGCTAAAGATCAGCTTTTCATCTTTGCGCACGCCGTCGGCGCTTTTGAATAGGGAGTCGACCACCAGGATATCGCCAAATGCGATGATGTAAGCCGCCAACGCCAAAGGCAATGCATCCACAAAATACCGCCACGGTGGCAGGCCCAGACCGAACACACTGTACTTTTCAATAATTTCGCCCAGCGGAATACTGGTAAAACCCCACTCAACCTGCGGCACGGCCACTTCGCCAATCAGAATGCCAAACACGTAAGCGATGATAAACGGGATCGCAATACCGTACTGAGCCACAAAGCGAAAGAAACCGTAACGCGCTCGCAACGGACCCGCGGTTTCAGAAAACAGCATAAAAAAGCCCAAAACGGCGCCGGTGAGAATGGTGATCGGCATGCTCCATACCCGACCGCCTGCGGCAAATTCACCCATCACCGCCGAAATACCCGCACCAATCAGAATACCGGCCTTCAGCGACATAGGCATACGTCGCACCAACGCATCGGCGCCCTTGAACACTCCCAAACCAAGAAACAACGCGGCCACGGTAAGCTGCAGTGCAATGAGCGCCAGAATTCTGGGTTCCCCTTCCGGATACGCTGTCAGAAACGCTATGTAAAGCGGGATGCCCGCGGTAATCCAGCCGGACACAGCAGGGTCGCCAAAGTGGGTATGCAGCAGATACAGAAAGTTATTGATCAGCACAAACGCTACTGCAACTTCAAACGGAATGCCCAGAGTTTGTGTCATCAGTGCGGTAATGCCCAAGGGCACCACGCAAAGAATCATGCCTTGAAGAATATCAGGGATTTCGAGCTTGTAGTGAACCAGCGGAATACGGAACTTCAGACCGCCCAACGTTGACGGTTGTTCAGCGCCGTCTGGCCTTTTTTGTAACGACATTATTGTTGTTCTCCATCCTGAAATGATGTGTGCAGGCGGCAGAGTAAACCGCCCCATCAATACTAGGTGGAAATAGTCAATCAAGCAAGGGTTTATACTTGCATAAAAGCTGATAATTACTGCCTACAACGCAAGCGTATATTTCATGTGTTCAACTAAAGCCCAACAGCACTTTCTTTTTCCACTGCTAGACTACAATTGTAATTAGGTTTGTATCACTTAAACGGACTCACCAGGCACAACCCGGAGGACACACATTTACCCTGTGCCGGATTGTGCTGATGGAATACATAACAACACCCAAAGGAGAACTATATGCCAAATCGCGTCGCCGTTGTGACGGGTGCAATCGGAGCCCTAGGCACCGCAATGTGCAAACAGCTAACCGATCAGGATCGTACCGTTATCGCCACTCACCGCCCAGGCGACGAGCCGCGAAAAAAAGCTGAACAGTGGCAAAAAACCATGACCGAAGCAGGCTACACCGTTAACATTATGCCGGTGGACGTTGCCGACTATGACGGCTGCAAAGCCTTTATGGAAAGCGTGGAAAAAGAATTCGGCCCTGTGGATGTGCTGGTCAATAATGCCGGCATCACCAACGATGCGCCGTTGAAAAGAATGGGGGCAGATCAGTGGACCCAGGTGATCAACGTTAACCTGAACTCCATGTTTAACATGTGCCGCCACGCGTTCGAGGGCATGTGCAACCGTGGCTTTGGCCGCATTGTAAACATATCCTCCATTAATGGTGGCAAAGGCCAGTTCGGGCAGAGCAACTACGCCGCTGCCAAGGCCGGCGTTTACGGCTTCACCAAATCGATCGCACTGGAAGGCGCCCGCAAAGGCGTTACCGTAAACTCGATTTCGCCGGGCTACATCGATTCCCCGATGGTGCGCGCAGTGCCTGAGAAAGTGCTGGAAAGTATTGTTGCGGCCATTCCGGTGGGCCGCCTTGGGCAGCCAGATGACATCGCCCGCGCGGTGGCGTTTTTGACCGCCGAAGACGCTGGCTTTGTGACCGGCGCAGACCTGGTGGTCAACGGCGGCCAGTTCATGGGCTAACGCCAAACCCTGAAGAGCCTAAAGTGAAAAAAAGCCGGAGTGAATGAACTCCGGCTTTTTTAATGACTAGGGTATAAGAGTGCGTCCAGCTGGCGGCGATCAGGATTCCGGCAGTGCCATTACGTCCGGCTCGCGATAGGTGTTCAGACGCTTGCGCCAGCCGGGCAACCACTGCTCGCGTTCGCGTGCCTGAGTCGCCAGCTCAGCGCGGCGGGTTAACACTTTGTCGGCCGCTTCGCGGAACTGTTGCAACACCGGATCGGCAGATTGCTCCGGCATGGCTTGAAGCACCTGCAGCAAGCCCCAGCCCTCACCTTTATAACGTTCAGATGTTGCCAACCCTTCGCCCTTGAAGTTCACATAATCCACCAACGCATAAACACCACCCGGTGTTTGGCTCAGCTGCGCCAGGTGATTGCTTACCGCAAGCTGCCGGGCTAATGGTGCCGCCTCAACAACGGTCTTTATAGACGCTTGCGCGCGGCGAAATATGAACTCGGCCTGAACACCTTGAGTGCCCGCCAAAAATTCTCGCAGTTCTGCTACCTGGGGTGAATTTTCCACAGCTTCAAAGGCCGCTTTGTCTGCCCAGGGTGCATCAAACGGCTTAAGCTCCCGCAGCCAGTCCGGAATAGACCGCTGGCGCTGGGCCATGTAATCGATCAGTGTGGGAAAACTCTCGACAAAGCCAGCTTCCACGTCTTTCGGGTACCAGATAAAATGACCGATACCGAGTGACGGAAACGCCTCACCGTCGTTCCAGTGCACCAGGCAGCGAAACTGCCCCGCGCATTCGTTCTGGAAAATCTGCTGGCCAATCCAGTCAAGCTGCGCGGGTTTTAGCACCAGGGAAATATCACTGACGCCCCCACCGGCCACCTGCGGCTGATTAACATCCAGAGTTTCAGGCTCCGGATTTTCGCTCTGCCCGGCCGGCCCGGTACCGGCGTTTTGTTCGCAGCCGGCCAGCAGTGCCGCCAAAGCGCCCACCAGTATCAAGGTAAAAAATGCAGACGCTCGAGTGCGATACTGACGCTGCCTGCAAATACTATTTTTTCCCACCGTTCAGGCGCCCCCACCAGGGTTTATTTTATCTTCAGTGCGCAGTTCAAAATCGCTGGCGTCGTGGCGCTCGCGGAGCTGCTTATGAGGCTCGCCGGTCACTTTATTCACCATACGACCACGCTGCACCGCCGGGCGCTTTGCCACTTCTGCGGCCCAGCGCAGCACGTGGGTATAGCTTTGCGCGTCCAGAAATTCTGCCGCTTCATAAACCAGATTTTTAACCAGCGCTCCGTACCAGGGCCAAATCGCAATGTCTGCGATTGTGTAGGTGTCACCGGCAATATAGCGATTGTGCTCCAGCTGCCGATCCAGCACATCCAGCTGGCGTTTTACTTCCATCGCGTAGCGGTCAATCGGGTACTCGTATTTTTCCGGTGCGTAGGCGTAGAAGTGGCCGAAACCTCCGCCCAACATCGGTGTGCTGGCCATCTGCCAAAATAACCAGTTTAGAGTTTCGGCGCGGCCGGCGGCGCCTTCAGGCAGCAGCACGCCAAATTTTTCGGCCAGGTACAAAAGCATAGAGCCCGACTCAAACAGCCGCTGCGGCGGTTGCGCGGAGTGGTCCAGCAGCGCCGGAATTTTGGAGTTGGGGTTAATGTCGACAAAACCACTGCCAAACTGATCGCCCTCGCCAATGTTAATCAGCCAGGCGTCGTATTCAGCACCAACGAAGCCCAGCTCCAGCAGTTCCTCCAGCATCACGGTTACTTTTACGCCGTTGGGCGTCGCCAGTGAATACAGTTGAAACGGGTGCTTACCTGTAGGCAGGGGTTTGTCGTGGGTAGCACCGGCAACCGGCCTGTTAATGCTGGCGAAAACACCGCCGTTGGCTTTGTCCCAAGTCCATACCTTTGGCGGTGTATAACCCTTGTCTGGCATTGCTTACCCTCCGAATTGCGAAGTGAATGTGTGGCGCTGGCAGACGCAATCGGTGGGCAGAGAACCTTACTGCTCCACAAACGCCCGCTCGACAACGTAATGCCCCATGTCTCTCCCACGAGCTTCCTTAAAGCCCATGCTGTTGAGTATGGCGCAGGTGTCTTTGAGCATACTGGGACTGCCGCAAATCATGAAGCGATCATTCTCGACATCAAGCTCTGACAAGCCCAAATCCTGGGTGATTTTGCCGCTTTCCATAGCGTGTGTCAGCCGCCCGGTGTGGCGAAAGGGTTCGCGGGTTACCGTAGGGTAATACAGCAGTTTGCCATCCACCATTTCACCAAAGAACTCGTTCTCTGGCAGGGCCTCGATTTCGTGCTGGTATGCCAATTCGGTAACGTAGCGCACACCGTGAGTTATAATCACTTTATCAAAGGCTTCATACACGTCCGGATCTTTTATGATGCTCATAAAAGGCGCAAGACCGGTGCCGGTGGCAATCAGCCACAGATTTTTTCCTGGCAGCAGGTTATCCAGAATCAGCGTACCGGTAGGCTTACGACTAACAAGAATTTCATCACCTACTTTTATTTTCTGTAGCTTGGACGTCAACGGGCCGTCTTGCACTTTGATGGAGAAAAACTCGAGCTCTTCTTCATAATTTGCGCTGGCGATACTGTAGGCGCGCATCAACGGTTTGCCTTCCGTTTCCAGACCGATCATCACAAAGTGGCCGTTCTTGAAACGGAAGCCGGGGTCGCGACTGGTTTTGAAACTGAACAGAGTATCGTTCCAATGGTGCACACTGGTGACGGTTTCTTTAATCAGATTGCTCATTTCACCCTCTTGCGTCAATTCGCGTTAAATAGGAATAACGTGTTTATCAGCGACAGGCTACGTCAGCGGGCCGCTGTGAAAACGAAACTCGGAATCAGGCTGTTCAATCAGCTTTTGTTCGATGGCCAGAAAAACCGCAACTCTGTCGTCAACCGCGCCGCCGTTGGCCTGCTCAGCCAAAGCCAGGTAGTCGCGATAATGGCGAGCTTCGGATTTCAGCAGGCCGTTATAAAAATTGGAAAGCTCGGTATCAAGATACGGTGCCAGGGCCGCAAAGCGCTCACAAGAGCGTGCTTCAATAATGGCGCCAATCACCAGCAGATCGACCAGGCGGCCAGGGTCGGTGCTGCGCACGGCGGCGCGCAAACCTGCGGCATAGCGTGCCGGGGTTAAGTGGCCATAACTAATTCCGCGCTCCGTCATCAGAGCCAGAACCTGTTCAAAATGCCGCAACTCTTCCCGCGCCAGTCGCGACATTTTGTGCAGCAAGTCCGGGTTATCCACATAGCGGTACATCAGGCTGAGCGCTGTGGAAGCCGCTTTTTTCTCGCAGTGGGCGTGGTCAATCAGCAGCAAGTCCTGATTCGCCAGAGCATTGTCTATCCAAGCCTGAGGCGTCCGGCACGGTAAAAAGTCATTAATACTATCATGAGCACTCTCGTGAATACGTTCATTAGTGCTGTCGATATTAGTCTCGATAGTACTATCGATATTGCTCTTGATAGTGCTATCGATAGCACTGTGGGTATTGCTGTAAATAGGACTCTGCAGGGCGTCGTTCATGGCATCCCGAACATTGGGTTAAAATTGATGCGCCAGTATAGCGCAGCTAACAAATCTCTCCGACCTCTGTCCAATTTAACTTTATAAGGGCTTTCCTATACAATACAGCGCCAGTTTAAAGCCTTTTCACAACAACATTCCCGCCAGGCGCCTTGCGCGACCAAAGCGGAACACTCCAACCGATGAGGGTCAAACCGTGTTAGAAGCCTACCGTGAACACGTTGCCGAGCGCGCAGCTCTGGGTATTCCACCCAAGCCTCTGAACGCCGAACAAACCGCCGCACTGGTGGAACTGCTGAAAAAGCCGCCCGCCCCTGAAAACGAAGACGAAAACGTACTGATTGACCTGTTGGAAAACCGTGTTCCGCCCGGGGTGGATGAAGCCGCTTATGTAAAAGCCGCGTTCCTGACCGCCCTTGTGAAAGGCGAAGCCAGCTCCGCAGCGATTAACAACGGCAAAGCAATCCAGTTGCTTGGAATGATGCAGGGCGGCTACAACATCACCACTCTGGTGGACCTGTTAGACAATCCCGAACTGGCCGAACTCGCCGGCATTCAACTCAAACACACTCTGCTGATGTTCGACGCCTTCAACGATGTGAAGGTAAAAATGGACGCCGGCAACGCCGTTGCCAAAGACGTGATTGAATCCTGGGCTAACGCCGAATGGTTCACCAAGCGTAACAAAGTTGCCGACAGCATCAAAATGGTGGTGTTTAAAGTCACCGGCGAAACCAACACCGACGACCTGTCGCCAGCACCTGATGCCTGGTCACGCCCTGACATTCCGTTGCATGCCCGCGCTGCTTATAAAATGACCCGCGATGGCCTGAGCCCCGAAGAACATGGTGTTACCGGCCCCATGAGCCAGATTGCCGACATTAGCGCCAAAGGCCTGCCCGTTGCTTTCGTAGGCGACGTTGTAGGTACCGGCTCTTCCCGTAAATCCGCCACAAACTCGGTCCTGTGGTTCTTCGGTGACGACATCCCTGGCGTGCCTAACAAGCGCGGCGGCGGTGTGTGTATCGGTAACAAAGTTGCTCCCATCTTCTTCAACACCATGGAAGACGCGGGCGCGCTGGTATTCGAAGCGCCGGTTGACGACATGCACATGGGCGATGTGATTGATATCCGCCCGTACGAAGGTAAAATCTACAACGAAAACGGCGATGTGATCTCCGAATTCGGCTTCAAGTCCGACGTGATTCTGGACGAAGTTCAGGCCGGCGGCCGTATTCCACTGATCATCGGCCGCGGCCTGACCACCAAGGCCCGTGAAACACTGGGCCTGGGCGCTACCGACCTCTTCCGCCTGCCAGACGACCCCGAAGTTGGCACCAAGGGTTTCACCCTGGCGCAAAAAATGGTCGGCAAAGCCTGCGGCCTGGAAGAAGGCCAAGGCGTTCGCCCCGGCACCTATTGCGAACCGAAAATGACCACCGTGGGTTCCCAGGACACCACAGGCCCGATGACCCGTGACGAACTGAAAGACCTGGCGTGCCTGGGTTTCCAGGCTGACCTGGTCATGCAGTCATTCTGCCACACAGCTGCTTATCCCAAGCCGATTGACGTGGAAATGCAGCACACCATGCCAGACTTCATGCGTACCCGCGGCGGTGTGTCCCTGCGCCCGGGCGACGGCATCATCCACTCGTGGCTGAACCGCATGCTGCTGCCCGATACCGTAGGCACCGGTGGTGACTCCCACACCCGTTTCCCCATGGGCATTTCCTTCCCGGCCGGTTCCGGCCTGGTAGCGTTTGCCGCTGCCACCGGCGTTATGCCGCTGGACATGCCGGAATCGGTACTGGTGCGTTTCAAAGGCGAAATGCAGCCCGGTATTACCCTGCGTGACCTTGTGCACGCCATTCCCCTTTACGGCATCAAGCAAGGCATGCTGACCGTAGAGAAGAAAGGCAAGATCAACGAATTCTCTGGCCGCGTGCTGGAAATCGAGGGTCTGGAGCACCTGACCGCAGAGCAGGCATTCGAGCTGTCTGACGCCTCTGCCGAGCGTTCCGCTGCAGGCTGCACCATCAACCTGTCAGAAGAGTCGGTGGCCGAGTATCTGCGCTCCAACATCACCATGCTGCGCTGGATGATTGCCGAAGGTTACGGCGACGCGCGCACTCTGGAGCGTCGTGCCCTGGGTATGGAAGCCTGGCTGGCAAACCCCAGCCTGATGCGCGCCGATTCCGATGCCGAGTACGCTCACATCATCGAAATCGATCTGGCCGATGTCAAAGAGCCGATCGTGTGCTGCCCGAACGATCCGGACGACGCCCGCATTCTGTCCGATGTCGCCGGCGACAAGGTCGACGAAGTGTTCATCGGTTCGTGCATGACCAACATCGGCCACTTCCGCGCCGCTGGTAAACTGCTTGAGAAAAACAAAGAGCCCCTCAAAGTTCGCCTGTGGATGTCTCCGCCCACCAAGATGGACGAGTCCCAGCTGATGGAAGAAGGCTACTTCAAAATCTACGGCGACGCCGGTGTGCGCACCGAGATGCCGGGCTGTTCGCTGTGCATGGGTAACCAGGCGCGGGTAGGCGCTGGCACCACCGTGCTGTCTACATCCACCCGTAACTTCCCCAACCGCCTGGGCGATGGTGCCAACGTGTACCTGACCTCTGCCGAACTGGCGTCAGTAGGTGCGATTCTGGGCAAACTGCCGACACCGGCAGAGTACATGGAGTACGCCAAGAACCTGAACAGCATGTCGAAAGAGATCTACAACTACCTGAGCTTTGACAAGATGGACAACTACACCAGCAAAGCTGCAGAAGCCGATATCGCTTAAGCCTTAGCCAAACCGGGGACAGATTTCAAATCTGTCCCCTATTGAGACTAAACCGGAGACCAAGCCGGAGACCAAGTCAAACCGGGGACAGATTTGAAATCTGTCCCCTATCTAAAAACGCCAGCCCGAGAGCTGGCGTTTTTTATGCCCAGACACAAAAAAAGAGGCCCCCGAAGGAGCCCCTTTCATCACCAATCTGAGACAGATTTGAAATCTGTCCCCTATTTTCTTCGCCTACCGTTTGATGTGCTGATATTCACCGGTATCAGCCGTCATGCTGCTAACAGCCATGATCGCAATCCAGGAAGCGATAAAGCCAGGAATGATCGCGTAAACACCCGGACCACCCATGAACTCACTACCCCAGCCCAGTGAAATCCAGACCATAACAGTAACCGCACCCACAACCAGACCAGCGATGGCACCGGTACCGTTAGTGCGCGGCCACATCAGCGACAGCAGAATCAGCGGGCCGAACGCAGCACCGAAGCCTGCCCAAGCGTTACTGACCAGTCCCAGAACCTGTGAGTTCGGATCAGATGCAATAACCGCGGCAACCAGGCCAACCAGAACCACACAAACACGACCAACGTTCACGCACTCGCGATCAGTTGCTTCTTTGCGCAGGAACAGGCGATAGAAGTCTTCCGTCAAAGAAGACGAGGACACCAGAAGCTGACTAGAGATGGTGCTCATAACCGCAGCCAAGAGCGCAGCATAGAGGAAACCCGTAATCAGCGGGTGGAACAACAGATCAGACAAGATGATAAAGATGGTTTCCGGATCATCAATCGCCATACCGGTGCGCACCGCATAGGCCCGACCAAAGACACCCAGCCCATACCGATGTTACGGGCAACCGGAACTTCTTTAAGGGTACGAATAGCCATAAAGCGCACGATGATATGAGGTTGACCAAAATAACCCAGGCCCCAGGTAACCGCAGAAAGCCATCCGATAAAGGTCAGCCCCTCTGTCCAGGACAAGAGTGTGGGGTCAATTTCATTCAAGGTCTGAGCCGCCTGCGCATAACCGCCGCCGCCTTCACCAAACAGCACAACCGCCGGCATAAGAACCAGCGCCAACATCATGATGACGCCCTGAACAAAGTCCGTCATGCTCACTGCTAGAAAACCACCAATAACCGTGTACACCAGTACCACGCCCAGTGTGATGATAATACCCACGGCGTAGTCGCCCAGGCCACCGAAGTTGAAGATTCCGGAAAACGCACTTTCGAACAGCTTACCGCCAGCAACCAGGCCAGACGCGGTGTAAACGGCAAAGAAGATAACGATGACGATTGCCGACACTGTGCGCAATGACAGCGCCTGAGTCGGGAACCGATTTGCCAGAAAGGACGGAATGGTAATGGCATTACCATAATGAACCGTTTGTTCGCGCAGTCGGGGCGCAACTAGCGTCCAGTTTACGAACGCGCCCACAAACAGGCCAATACCGATCCAGGCTGAGGCCAAACCAGATACGTACAACGCACCCGGAAGACCCAGAAGTAACCATCCGCTCATGTCCGAAGCGCCAGCCGAAAGGGCCGCCACCTTTGGACTGAGCGATCGCCCACCCAACATGTAATCTTCGGATGAGGACGTAGATGTGCGCATCGCATAAATGCCGATAGCAATCATGAGCGCAAAATAACCAATTAGACTGATCCAAACGCCAATAGCCATGAAACTCCTCCAGTTCAAATAGGACGGAATCAACTCCGACCGTTCGGCGCATTCACCCGGTAAATTCAGATGGTCGCACCGTTTGTTTTTTTTAACTTTCTTTGTTTTCGCCTGATAAAGCTCGACTACCTACAACGTATGCCTCGACATCACAACACTTACTGCCTCCCTACCGCTTCATTTCGTTTAATTTAATTTCGTTTCGTGCTCTTTCCATTCCCTACTGACTTAAGAGCATCTCACCCCTCAAACCTTTTCAATACCCAGCGACAGCAATGATGCGTTACCGCCTACCGCTGTGGTGTTAATCGTGCGAGTACGTTCGGTAGCGAAACGTAACACGTAGTGTGGGCCACCCGCTTTCGGGCCAGTGCCAGACAACCCGCGCCCACCAAATGGTTGCACCCCGACCACTGCACCAATTTGATTACGGTTAACGTAGCAATTGCCCACTTTTACCCGGCGTTCGATGTAGGCGGCGGTGGATTCGCTACGGCTGTGAATACCCAGCGTAAGGCCGTAACCGGTGGCGTTGATTTCGTCGATAACCTTGTCGAGCTGTTCCGCCTCATAACGTACTACGTGCAAAATGGGACCGAAATGCTCACCGTCCAGATCGTTAATGCTGTTAATACCGTAGGCAGACGGAACTACAAAATAACCTGCGGAACAATCGCTTGGCAACTCTCTGCGCCCAATCAACCGAGCGTTGGCTTCAAGATTGACCAAGTGTTTCTCAAGATTCTCTTTGGCTTTCTGGTCGATCACCGGACCCACGTCAGTGCTGTGGCTTTGCGGGTTGCCGACCACCAGCTCATTCATGGCGCCCGCCAAAAGGGTTTCCATGCGATCGGCTACGTCTTGCTGAACGTAAAGAACCCGCAGTGCTGAACAGCGCTGACCTGCACTGGCGAACGCAGACTGCACCACGTCGCGCACAACCTGTTCGGGTAAGGCGCTGCTGTCAACAATCATCGCGTTCTGGCCACCGGTTTCGGCGATCAGCGGCACAATAGCACCGCTGCGTTCCGCCAGCGTGCGGTTCAAAAAATGTGCAACCTGGGTCGAACCGGTAAAGCAGACGCCGGCAATGCGTGAATCTGGAGTCAGCACCTTACCGAGTTTGGCGCCGTCGCCCGGCAAGAACTGCAACACATTGGCCGGGAAGCCGGCTTCCAGCATCAGCTCCATTCCACGCATGGCCACTAGACTGGTCTGCTCTGCGGGTTTTGCAATCACGGTATTGCCCGCTACCAGGGCCGCCATAATTTGGCCCGTGTAAATAGCCAGCGGGAAGTTCCAGGGGCTGATGCACAGGAAAACGCCGCGGCCTTCCATGTACAGCTCGTTGCTTTCCCCGGTGGGCCCTGGCAGTGCGATGGCTTTGGCAAAGCGGGCACGGCCATCGTTGGCGTAGTAGCGGCAGAAATCGACGGCTTCACGCACTTCGTCAATACCGTCCTGCATGGTTTTTCCAGCTTCCTGGCAGCACAGAGCCATCAGCTCTTCCATGTGCTTTTCCATCAGGTTCGCGAACTTTTCAAGGCACAGAGCGCGCTCTTCAACCGGGCGCTCATTCCAGTTGCGGAAGCCGGCAAAGGCCACTTTTAAGGCGTCTTCCGCGTGTTTTTCATCAGCCCAAACGACGTCGCCTACCCGTTTACTTTGGTCATAAGGCGCGCGCACTTCCGTTTTATCGCCGTCGCTGCGGCGCTCGCCGTTAATGACCGGGCAAGCGTGCCAGCGGGTGCTGTTCCACTTCTGCAGACTGTTTATTAACGGCTCCAGCTGGGATGCCACGTGAATATTAATGCCGCGGGAATTACCGCGCTGCTCGCCAAAAATATCCATAGGCCCAGGAATGCGACTGTTCGCCAGCGAGTCGTATTTCTGCAGTTCCTGCACCGGGTTTTGCACCAGGTCTTCAATCGGTGTACCGGCATCGACCAAGCGATGTACAAACGAGGAGTTGGCACCATTTTCCAGCAACCGGCGAACCAGATACGGCAGTAGATCTTTATGGGCACCCACCGGGGCATAGATACGAACCGGAATGTCGTGTTCTTGAAGAATGCTGTTGTACAGGGCGTCACCCATACCGTGCAGGCGCTGGAACTCAATTTTGCGATTGCGTTTCTTGGCCATAGCCAGAACCGCCGCAACCGTGTGCGCGTTATGACTCGCAAGCTGCGGGTACAGAGCACCCTGAGTGTAATCACTCAGCAAGAAGCGCAGGCACGCCAGATAGGAAGTATCGGTGGCTTCTTTGCGAGTGAATACCGGATAGCTTGCAATGCCCATTTGCTGGCACATCTTGATTTCGGTGTCCCAGTAAGCGCCTTTCACCAAGCGAATGGGAATTTCGTCACCGGTTTCCTTCGCCAGCTTGGTCAGCCAGCAAAGCGCCGGTAGGGCGCGCTTCGAGTAGGCCTGAATAACCAAGCCGAAACCGCCCCAGCCCGATGCGGCCGGTGACGTCAGGATTTTCTCGAACAGCTTCAGCGACAATTCTAGCCGGTCCATTTCTTCGGCGTCTATGGTGATGGACACGTCTTTGTCGCGGGCGAACTGCACAAGGTCACACACGGTACTGTATAGCTCGGTGAGCACCCGGTGTTCCTGGGAAACTTCATAACGTGGGTGCAGTGCTGACAGCTTGATGGAAATCGACGGCCGCGGAGCGTTATTTTGCGGATAAGGATCGTTGCCTACCGCCTCAATCGCCTCTAAATAGTCTTTCAGGTAGCGATCAGCATCGTCTTGCGCCATCGCGGCTTCGCCGAGCATGTCGAAGGAATAGCTGTAACCCATTTTGCGGTAATCACGGGCCTGCTTCAGGGCTTCATTGATGTCACGGCCCAATACAAACTGCTTGCCCATAATGGCCATGGCTTGGTTCATGGCGCCGCGAATCACCGGCTCGCCGCTGCGTTTAACCAAGCGGTTCCAGACGTTCGACGGTGAACCATCGAGGCGCTTGTCTATCTTCACCACACGACCGGTCAGCATCAAACCCCAAGTGGAGGCGTTAACCAGTGTCGATTCACTGCGTCCAACGTGTTTTTTCCAGTCAGCGCTCAACATTTTATCTCTGATCAGCGCATCAGCGGTGTGCTTGTCCGGGATACGCATCAGCGCCTCAGCCAAACACATCAACAAAATACCTTCCTGGGTATCCAGGCTGTATTCCTGCAGCAGCGCGTCAATCATGTGCACGGAGCCGTCTTGCGCGCGCACTTTCCCAATCAGCGAACTGGCGGTATCTGTTATCGCCTTGTGCTCGGAGGCGTCACTCTGTGCAAGCGGTATCAGCTCTTTCAGATAGGCGGCTTCGTCTACCTGATAGTTTTCCGTTAATCCCTGCCAGAAGAAGGAACGCGACTGCTCTTGAAACGCCGGCTCCAGAACCTTACTCGCACGAAACATAAAGACACCTCTGCCAAAACGGATACCCAGGGAGCAAGTCTGTCTCCAATGCAGGCACACCAAGAAAATCGCCACACCATTTATTGATGCCAGTCCTCATACATTAGTATTACTACGGATCTCGATCTTGCAAATTTCTACTGTTTATTTGCAAATTCCTGCGGAAATTGAATTTACCCGCTTAAACCCCGAAAAATCAGAAGCAATTGGAAGAAATCGAAAGAAAACGGAAGGAAATTGGAGCTTAACAACGAGCACGCAGAGCACTCGCGGTCGTTCCGCGGTACTTTTTCAGCGCGTTGGCCAATGCGCTTTGGGAAGAAAATCCAGTACGGTGACTAATTTCAGACACAGACAGTGACGTTCTCTCAAGCAGTTTCGAGGCTTGCTCGAGTCGGGTTTGCAAAAGAAATTGATGGGGTGTGGTGCCGGTACTCTGGCGAAACAGATCGTGAAAGCGGCTGACACTCAGGCAAGAAACGGCAGCCATGTCCCGAACGCCAATGTCACGATGCAGATTTTCAAGCAAAAAACGGCGCACCATGTCCGGGTTCACAGCGTTGCGCAGCGGCGCAGGTTGCCGCGGCGTTTCTGCCAGACGCTGAGCCAGGCAATGCAGAATCGTCCCCGCCAAGTGCTGGTGCAGTGAGCTGTTTTCCGGAGCCCGGTCAAACTCGTCGGCGGCAAACTGCACCAGACCCTGAAGGCGGTTGTCCAGGCGCAAGGTACTGGATTGCCGGAACAGCGGTTCCAGGCGTTGATAGTGGCTGTGAGCACGGCTGCCAACCCGGGGCATATAAGGATCGACATCGATCACCAATACATGATTACGCTGGTCGCCGCTGTAATCATGGCGAGCATCTGTGGGAACCAGGCACGCACGCCAGGCATCAATATGAGAAGCATTGCCATCAACGAACAAGTCGGCCTCCCCCTGCACACCCACAACCACCTGATGGTGTTCGTGGCGATGCTGGTGCGAAGCGGTAGGCAGTTTCAACAGCTTTGCGTTCAGCATAAGCTCCGCTCTTTGACGCGGATAAGCGCCTTTCAGGATTCACTCGTGTGCACGGAGAATCCGCGTACCACTAAAGTAAAGCAGTCATCGCGCAAATATTCAAAGACTGACTATATTTTGAAACAAGCGTTTCACATCGGCACTTACCCGCGCCAGCGGTTGGCCGGCGTCAACAATGTGATAACGCTGAGGGTCGCGACGGGCACGCTGCAAATAGATCGCGCGAATACGGGCGAAGAATTCAACGGTTTCCTGTTCAAAGCGGTCCAGCTCTCCACGCTTGCGGGCGCGAGCCATGCCGGTTTCCACCGGCGCATCCAGCAGCACAATATGGTCAGGGCGAAGCTCGCCCTGCACCAGTGTTTCCAGCAACCCTATACGCTCGGCAGGCGTACCGCGGCCACCGCCCTGGTAGGCGAAGGTTGCATCGGTAAAACGGTCACACAGCACCCACTGCCCAGCGGTTAGCGCCGGCAGTATCCGCGTATGCAGGTGCTGGGCACGGGCGGCGAACATCAGTAGCAGCTCGGTCAACTCATGCACAGGTTCATCCCGCGGCGCCAGAAGGAGCTCACGAATCGCCTCGGCCATGGGTGTTCCCCCGGGCTCGCGGGTGACCAGAACGTTAATACCTGCAGCGCGCAAGCTGGCCGCCGCAGTGGCCAACTGGGTGGACTTCCCCACCCCTTCGGTGCCTTCAAAGGTTATAAAACGGCCCCGCTGACTCATGGCTGTTTTTCCTGTACTTCCTGTCCTTCATGTGGCGCCGGTTGTGCGGAACTGCTCTCGGTGGCGTCCTCCTTAGGCGCAACGGGCGCTGGCGACGACCGGTAATCACTACGCCGGTTCAGCTGGAACTGCCTGACCGCTCGCTGATGCTGAGCCAGGGTATTGGAAAACGTGTGCGTGCCATCACCGCGAGCCACAAAAAACAGCGCTTTACCGTCAGCGGGGTGCAAGGCTGCGTGAATGGCTTCGCGACCGGCCAGGGCGATGGGCGTGGGCGGCAGGCCGTCAATTCTGTAAGTGTTGTAAGGCGTGTGCGCCTGCAGATCTTTACGGGTAATACGGCCTTTATACTGGTCACCCATGCCATAAATCACCGTTGGGTCGGTTTGCAGGCGCATGCCCTTGTGCAGGCGCCGCACAAATACGCCAGCTACCTGCTCACGCTCGTGCGCTGCGCCGGTTTCACGCTCGACAATAGACGCCATAATCAGAGCTTCGTAAGGCGTTTTGTAGGGCAAATCCGCGGCCCGGGCAGCCCACTCTTCCGCCAGCACGCTCTGCATACGGTCGAACGAGCGCTGCAGCACATCAAGGTCGGAGTTGCTGCTGATAAACAGATAGGTATCGGGGAAAAACCAACCTTCGGGATGCTCGCCTTCGGCACCTACCGCCGTCATGATTTCAGCGTTGCTCCAGTCTGCTGTTTTTTGTTGTAGGCGTGGAGCCGCGGCCAGCGCCTTACGCACATCGGCAAAGGTCCAGCCTTCGATGAATTGCAGCGCCCAGTGCTTGGTGTCGCCGTCGATCATCATTTGCAGCATGTTTTTCGGGCTTTGGCCGTCTATAAACTCATACTCACCGGCCTTAACCAGGGTTTGCTGCGGATGCAGCCTGCCGTATACCCGCAACCACAGGCTATCAGGCACCAGGTTCTGTTGCTCCAACTGCTGGGCAACCTGCCTAAAAGCGGTACCTTGGGGTACGGCGAACAATTGCGGCTGTTCCAGCTGGCCTGGCACATCCAGAGTTTTCAGGCCTTGGGACACCCACAGTGCCGTTCCGGCCGCCATCAGCAGCGCCGCTCCCAGCATCATTAGAATTAATTTATTCAACAAGGACAGTTTTTTAAACAAGGAATCTATTCCAGAGTGGTCAGCAGGTCACAGATTGTCGCAAGTCCGCCGGTGACAGGCAAATGAGCATTAGCCAATTGATAAACCGGCACCACACCCAGCACACTACTGAGCAAATACAGACCTTCGCAGGCCGGTGCCCTAAGGTCAGCCAGCCTGAGCGAACGCTCCAATACCGGTTCACCGCGGCGGCGCAGGCAATCCAGCACCCACTGGCGCATCACACCGTCTACCGCCAGAGCCGTTGCCGGCGGTGTTATCCATCCGGCAGTTGTTTTTACCAGTAGATTGGTTCTGGTGCCCTCTACCAGGCAATCGTTGTGGTCACGCATGATCAACTCGAAAACCCCATCGGTCAGTTCACGAGCCGCCATCACCTGCTCCAGGCGGTTCAGGGTTTTCATACCGGCCAACTGTGGGTTAACCGTTAATCTTTGCCGTGCAATATCCGCGACCACGCCCGTTGCAGGCGGCAGTGGCGGCAACGGCCCGGCGCTGATCAGCAACTGCGGGCGGCTGTTACTGTCTGGGCGATAGCCGCGCCCGCCCGGGCCACGGCTAAGAATCAGCTTCAGCACCCAGCCACCTTTCCCGGGCCAGCCGTCTTTCCCGGAATAGGCGTCAGATTTTTCGCCAAAATCCGGGGCATAGCGTTCCGCCGCCAATTGGCAGGCGCGGCTCAGGGCATCGAGGGCAACCGTAATACCCAGGCGTTCGGCATCGGCTAGCAGTCGGCGCTGGTGGCGGCCCAGCAGTGCGCCACGCCGGCCCTGCATGCGAATGGTTTCAAACAGTCCGTCACCATAGGCCAGCCCGCGGTCATTCGCCGCCAGCCCGCCCTCTTCCGCCCATACAACATTCACCACCTGCCCGCTCCCACTTTCGATTCCTTTAACGCTTTTAACACTTCAGCTTCCGAGCCGATTTTTGGCAATAAAAAAGCCGCACCTCGAATTACCAAGGGCGGCTTTTTTATTGCCTACTGAACGTCAACGTATCAGGTATGCGATACGATGTAGTCGATGGCATTCTGAACGCTGGCCAGTTTTTCGGCTTCTTCGTCAGGAATTTCAGTTTCGAATTCCTCTTCCAACGCCATAACCAGCTCAACGGTGTCCAGTGAGTCAGCGCCCAAATCTTCAACAAAAGAAGATGAGTTCTGAACTTCGGACTCTTTAACGCCCAACTGCTCACAAACAATCTTCTTAACGCGCTCTTCAACTGTACTCATAATGTCCTCACTTTGTGTGTCAACCAAGCAACCGATTGCTGCCAGTTTAGTGTAAAGCCTAACTGCAAACAAGCAGCGGCTGTTGGTAACCAATTGTGCGCCAAGGGTTTACCGCACATGCCCGCCTGCGGGCTTAACCCATGTACATACCGCCGTTTACGTGAATGGTTTCACCCGTCACATAGGCAGCTGCATTCGATGCCAGAAACGCGACAACTGCCGCGACTTCTTCCGGCTCACCCAAACGACCCGCAGGAATAACGTTCAGCATAGCGTCACGCTGTCCGTCGTCCAGTTTACGGGTCATATCAGTATCAATAAACCCTGGAGCCACACAGTTGGCGGTAATTCCACGGGCAGACATTTCTTTTGCCAGGCTCCTAGTAAACCCTTCTACACCGGCCTTGGCCGCGCAGTAGTTACCTTGGCCCGCGTTACCCATGCTGGCAACCACCGAGCTGATATTAATCACCCGGCCCCAGCGTGCTTTTGCCATACCGCGCAGTACCGCTTTACTGGTGCGGTATACGCTGGTCAGGTTGGTTTCCAGCACATCGGCCCAGTCATCATCTTTTAAACGTAGTAGAAGATTATCACGGGTAATGCCGGCGTTATTGACCAGAATCAGCGGAGCGCCGGATTTTTCGGCGATCGTTTTCAGACCGTCTTCAATGCTCTTCGGGTCGGCAACGTTCATCACCAAACCGTAGCCTTTGAAGCCACCGGCCTGCAATTCGGCGCTGATCGATTCAGCACCTGCGGCGCTGGTGGCGGTACCGATCACTTCGGCACCCTGCTCTGCCAAAGCCCGGGCCACGGCTTTACCAATTCCCCGGGTAGCACCGGTAACCAGTGCAACTTTGCCTTCCAGAGACATGCAATGCTTCCTTATTCAGTGCGAATTGATAGTTGAATAATCAACAGATTCAGCCTGTTTTCAGGCTTTAGGAAACGCTGCCAGTGCTTTTTTCAAGCTGGCTTCGTCTTCAATAGGGTATACCGCCAAATCGCGATCTATACGTTTGATCAGCCCTGCCAATACTTTTCCGCTGCCACACTCAACCGCCACTTCTACACCATTATTGACCAGAGTGCGCACCGAATCGGTCCAGAGCACCGGCGAATACAGCTGCTGCAAAAGGTTTGACTTAAGTTTAGCGGAATCTGCCTCGGCCGCGGCGTTAACATTTTGTATAACAGGTACGCGGGCGTCGCTGAACCTTACGGCGTCTAAAGCTTCTGCCAGCTCTTCAGCCGCGCCTTTCATCAGCGCGCAATGTGATGGCACACTGACCGGAAGCACCATCGCCTTGCGCGCGCCTTTCTCTTTACAGGCTTCAATCGCGCGATCGACAGCGGCGGTATTTCCGGCAATCACCACCTGGCCCGGAGCGTTAAAATTCACCGCCGATACCACATGCCCTTGAGCCGCACTGGCACAAGCCGCAATCACGTCGGCGGATTCCAGGCCAAGAATAGCGGCCATTTTACCTTCACCGGCGGGCACCGCTTCTTGCATAAGTTCACCGCGCAGCCGCACCAGCTTAACGGCTTCCACAAAATCCAGGCTCTCGGCTGCGACCAGTGCGCTGTATTCACCCAAGCTGTGGCCGGCGAAAAAGTCCGGCAGAACACCACCTTCTACACACCACTGGCGCCACAGAGCCACGCTCGCTGTTAGTAATGCAGGCTGGGTAATCATGGTCTGATTCAGCTCTTCAACCGGGCCTTTCTGGCACAGCTGCCACAGGTCATAACCCAACACGTTAGACGCATCGTCAAAGGTTTTATTAATAATGGGCCAGGTCTCGGCGGCTGCAGACAACATGCCGATAGACTGAGAACCCTGGCCGGGGAAAATAAAGGCTGATTTCATAGGGCGAATCTTATCGTCTTTAAAGGTTTGCGGAAGTTAGCCAATAGTGCAAGCCAAGTCGTACACGCCAGAGTGAATATTAAGAGTGGCTATGAGTGCTTGGCCAGTACCGGGCAAAATCACTTTAGCCGCAGTGTAGCCTATGCGCCAGGCCAGCGCAGGGTCTGTGCCCTGATCATAACAGGATTCCATCAAGCCGTTCGTTAATGCGCCGGGGTACCTCGCACTCAACCTCACGCACTGCCAGGCGAACCGCTGCAAGCACAGCACGCTCATTGGCATTACCGTGGCTTTTAACCACTACCCCCTGCAGGCCAAGCAAACTGGCTCCGTTATGACGCGACGGATCAATCAGCCGCAACAGTTTCCGCAGCAGCGGTTTGGCCAGCAAGCCCACAAAACGCCCATACAGCGAGCGCGTGAACGCCTGCTCCAACAGCTCAATTAACAGCCCGGCCACACCTTCACCGGTTTTCAGAGCGATATTACCCACAAAACCGTCGCACACCACTACATCGGCAACATCACGGAACAGATCGCTGCCCTCCACGTAGCCAATGTAGTTAATAGTATCGCTCTGAGCCAGTAAGTGGGATGCAAGGCGCACCTGCTCATTGCCTTTGTTCTCTTCTTCACCCACGTTCAAAAGCGCCACACGGGGTTCAGACTTACCGGCTACAGAGGTGGCCAACAAAGACCCCATAAGCGCGTACTGGTAAAGATTTTCAGCGCTGGCGTCCACGTTGGCGCCCAGGTCCAGCACGTGGCAGCGGCCCCTTAACGACGGTATGAGTTTAGCGATCGCGGGGCGCTCGATACCCGGATACATGCGAATGATACTGCGCCCAAATCCCATCAGAGCTCCGGTGTTGCCGGCACTAACACAACCGCCGGCTTTGCCCTCGGCAACCAGGCGCACAGCCACCGCCATCGACGAATTTCGCCTGTGGCGCAGGGCGAACGACGGGCGGTCATTCATTCGCACCACGTCGGCCGCTTCCTCAATACGGATGCGGCTGTGACCCTGTGGCGCGCTCTTTAACAACAAAGCCTCGAGCTCGCTCCGGATTCCCACCAGAATGATGCTCAAGGCTTTATTTTCGTGCACTGCCTGAACCGCCGCCGAAACAGTCACCGCAGGCCCACGATCACCGCTCATCGCGTCAATCGCGATTGTGACAGGCTTCATCGTGTGTGTTTCAGGCATAGATCAAAGCAATTCCGTAAAGGAATTACTCGTCGCGCGCTTCAATTACCTGCTTACCACGATAGAAGCCGTCAGGCGACACGTGGTGGCGGCGATGTACTTCACCAGTAGTTACGTCGGTAGACAGCGCAGTGGCGCTCAGCGCGTCGTGTGAACGACGCATGCCACGCCTGGAACGGGTTTTACGACTCTTCTGTACAGCCATGATTCAACTCCTGACCTGTAAACGCAATCCTGAGCTAAAACGCTGCAAGTCATGCGTATGGTTATTAATGAAAATGAAATGCGCTGAAAACCGATTTTTAAACAATAGTTCGAAAACACAGTTCAAAAAAAGCTTTCAGTGCTTCGTGTTCTTAAGACTCGCCAGCACACTGAACGGATTCTCGGCGGCTTTCCCGGCCTGCTTTTCTGCATTGCTGCCAGGCTCCAGGGCTTCCAGATCTTCCCGTGCCGGGCACTCGTCGCGTTCATGGAGCGGGAACGGCGGTAGCACCAACAACAGCTCGTCTTCAACCATAAACCAGAGGTTCGCGGTGAAGTCGTTTGTCAAAAACGGTTCAAGGCTCTGCGGTAGCCGTTGCGCCTGCTCATCACTGGTTACTAGCCCCAACTCAAAGTGTGAGCGCAACGTTACCTGCATTGGCCCCATGCAACGCTGACACTGCAGCTGTACCGGAGCCGCCAGCTCTCCACTTACAACACGGCGACGTTCAGTATCCATCCAAAAGGACAGGCGAACGCTACAAACGGCGTTGTCATCCAGGCCCATAACGGCATCGCGGAAACGGGATAAAGCTCCAGTAGGCACTTCGCCTTCCAGAACCGTATGCTGTTCCGCCAACTTGTATGGATCGACGGATTTGGGTAGCTTGGGATTTATCGCATTTGACATAGGCGCGCAATTCTAGGGGCGACATGGCCCCGTGTCAAAGACTTCATCGGCTTTTGGCCGGGTTTTACGGATAACCCAACAAGGATACACCATGGCAAACGCATCTTTGCCCCGCAGCGGCCACGCCAAGCAAACCGATAATGACGCTGCGCCCACCCTGGTGCTGGCGTCGTCTTCACCTTGGCGGCGGGAACTGCTTCAGCGCCTGGGCCTGAGTTTCGACTGTGCCAGCCCGAATATTGATGAAAGCTCGGCCAGCGGCGAAGCACCGCAAGAACTGGCTTTGCGCCTGGCCCGGCAGAAAGCCGAAGCCCTGGCTGAACAATACCCGCACCACTGGATTATCGGCTCGGACCAGGTCGCCTGCCTGGCCAATGGCGAACTTCTCGACAAACCCGGAACACACAGCAATGCCGTGAGCCAGCTCACCCGCAGCAGCGGGCAACAGGTGTCCTTTTATACCAGCCTGTATTTATTAGACAGCTCTAACGGTGCCAGCCAGCAGCATTGTGATCCATTCAACGTGCAGTTCCGCTCCCTGAGCCTGGCGGAAATAGAAGCCTATTTGCGTCGCGAGCAACCCTACCAGTGCGCCGGCGCCTTTATGATGGAAGGCCTCGGAATCACTCTGTTCGACAGCCTGCAGGGGCAAGACCCGAACGCGCTGATTGGTCTGCCCCTGATTGCTCTCAACCGAATGCTCATTAACTGGCACTGCAACCCGCTGCTTCAAGGCGCCCGCTAGCGCTTGAGCGCCAACGCATTAACGCAGCCTTTTAACTCAACTCTAGTTAACGCAGCTCTTTACCGCAACTCCAGGCGCTGCTCGCTGACGTATTGCGCCACACCGTGGCCCACCGAAACGCCAAGCTGATCCATCAGATTCCGAAGCGGCGAGCGCGCGCGACTGTAATCAACCAGATTTTCATGGCCGACAATCTGCCGTGCCACATAGGAGGTACTGCCAAGGCCATCAATCAACCCAAGTTCCAGCGCCTGCTCGCCACTCCAGATCAGGCCGCTGAAGACTCTTGGGTCGTCTGCCAGGCGATCACCCCGGCCTTGCTGTACGGCCGCAATAAACTGCCCGTGCGTGTTCTCCAGAACGCTTTGCCAGAACGCCACTTCTTCTGGTTTCTCGGCAGAAAACGGGTCTAGAAAACCTTTACTGTCGCCGGCGGTGTACAGCCTGCGCTCTACCCCCAGTTTTTCCATCACTTCGGTAAAACCAAACCCACCTGCCACTACACCAATGGAACCTACCAGACTGGCGCGATTGGCGTATATTTCATCGGCCGCAGACGCAATGTAGTAGGCACCCGAGGCGCCGACGTCAGAAATCACCGCATACACTTTCTTATCGGGATATTCAGCCCGCAGGCGCTTGATTTCGTCGTACACGTAGCCGGATTGCACCGGGCTGCCACCCGGGCTGTTGATGCGCAAAATCACCGCAGCGGCGTCAGGCTCTTCAAACGCCGTGCGCAACGAACTGACAATATTATCGGCGCTGGCCAACTCATCGGCGGCAATGGGGCCATCCACGCCTATCACTGCGGTGTGCATGCCACCGGTCGCACTTTCGAGCCCCTGCCCCAGCGGAAACTTGAACAGCAACACGATCCCGAACAGATACGCAAAAGTCAAAAACTTGAAAAAGATGCCCCAACGCCGGCTTCGGCGCTGCTCCACCTGCATCGACATGACCAGTTTATCAATCAGTTTGCGGTCCTGACGGCTCTGCTTTCCTTCGCTTGCGTCGGCTACTGCCGCTGGCTGATCATTCCAGCCTGGCTTGCCGTCGCTTTTGCCTGAATCCCATTCGCTCATTACATATCCTCTATGGTTACTGCCTTATTTTTACAAACCCAAAACCTGACGCAAATCTGTGACCGTTTCAACAATGGCGTGGGGCGCAAACTGGCCTAGCACGTCACGCTTGTGCACCCCCCACTCCACGCCGATGGATGGCATGCCAATGCGTTGCGCCATGTCCAGATCGTAGCGGGTATCGCCAATCATCACCGCCTGTTCAGGCTTGATACCATAAAACTCCAAAATCCGCGCCAACATCGCCGGGTCTGGCTTTGAGCGGGTTTCATCGGCGCACTGGGTGATCCCGAAATGCGGGCCCAAACCGCTGGAGCTAAGCGCGAAATCCAGCCCGCTCCGATTTTTACCGGTGGCTACGGCACAGTGACGCCCGGCGCCGCGCAAATCCGTCAGGGTATCGGCAATACCGGCAAACACATTTTGCGGGGTTGTCGCTTTTTTGAAAAAATACTCACGATAGATCTCACGCATACCAGCGATGCTTGCAGCGCTAATGCCGGGGTATAACTTCTGCAGTGCCTCTTCGATGCCCAGCCCGATAATATCCCGGTAAGCCTCGCGCGCAAGCGCCGGAAAACCCAAGGCGGTCGAGGCCAGGTGCAGACTCTCGGCAATGTGCTCTACCGAGTCCACCAAGGTCCCGTCCCAATCGAAAATAACCACTTTTACGTTCATGAATTGCGTCCTGTGCGGGCTGCAAGTTTCTGTAAGGCCGCCGCGAAGGCGTTGTCATAAGGTGCTTCCAACTTCAGCGCAGGGCCTTGGCCGTCGCTGTCGGGCGGCAAACTGAGCTCCAACGCCCGTGCGTGCAGCATCAGGCGCGAGCCCCCCAATGCGCGAAACGCCTTCAGACTGGCATCGTCCATATATTTGTCGTCACCGGCAATAGGGTGGCCGGCAAAGGCGGCGTGCACGCGAATCTGATGAGTACGGCCGGTGACCGGTGACGCCTCCACCAGGCTGTAACCGTCGTAGCGCTCCAAGCAGCGAAACAACGTCAGCGATTCTTTACCGGAACTGTCCACTTTTACCCGGCGTTCGCCGTTAGCCATCTCATAACGCAGCAACGGCTGAGCCACTTTGCCCATCCCTGCCGGCCAATCGCCAGATACAAGGGCGTGGTAATGCTTACGAATGTGCCTGTGCCGCAGTTCATCTTGCAGGTAACGCAGCACCGAGCGTTTCTTCGCCACCATCACCAATCCCGAGGTATCCCGGTCAAGCCTGTGCACCAATTCCAGAAATCGCGCCTGTGGTCGCCCGGCCCGCAGCACCTCAATCAGCCCGAAGCTCAAGCCGCTGCCGCCATGAACCGCAATACCGGACGGTTTATTCACCACCAGCAGCTGTTCGTTCTCAAACACGACAGCCGCCTCTATCACCGCCTGCACCCTATCGCCGGGCGCGGTCTGGGGCACCTTTTCTTTGCGCACCACCGGAGGGATGCGCACTTGATCGCCGGTTTTTACCCGGGTGTCAGGCTTTACGCGGCCCTTGTTAATTCGAACTTCGCCTTTGCGAACAATGCGGTAGATGATACTTTTAGGAACACCCCGCAGCTGCGCCATCAGGAAATTGTCCAGACGCTGGCCGTCATTGTCTTCATCTACGGTTACCCACAACACAGCCGGGCGTGGGGTCTCCGGAGACGGATTTTTCTGCGACATGAAATTCCTTTAAAATGAAGCGGGCAGCGTTGCTTAGCCCGGGGAATACTGCTATATTCCGATGTGCTACGCCGTTTGTTTACGGCCTGACAGACTCCAGTCAGAAGCCGGAGCGGTTGCAGTATACCGACACTACTTGCGAGTTTGAATTGCAGTGGCTTGCAAGCTTGAAATGAAGCAGCTCTTAAGTTTGAAGTGCAATAGCAATGCCGGGCTCTTAATTGTTACAGCCGCGGCAACGGAAGACTCCCCACACCCCGGTGCAGAACCAACATTGGCTGCCAACCGGCACGGGAGCCGAAACAAACCTTGCGGAACACCGCCGGGGACGACATAACGAAGATTCATTGCCACGCAAGGCCGGGCCGTCCAGTTTACGAATACGACGTAAGACCAAGCACTTGTGTGAACCTGAAAACGGATAACATGCGCCTACAGACAATCACCTGAACCGATCCTTTCCTGCCCGCGGGCACCGGAATCATCGGCGGTGGTCTAGAACCAACATGGTTGAGCCCCGTAAGGGCTTGATTCGTCTGGCAGCCTCCACTTCGCTAATGCCTTTCTCGATGGTTTTCTGTTTAAATCAAACGACAGGAATTCATCCTTTCCATGAAAAGAATGCTTATAAATGCAACTCATCCCGAAGAGTTGCGCGTCGCCCTGGTTGACGGCCAGCGTCTGTTTGACCTCGATATCGAATCCAGCTCGCGCGAGCAAAAAAAGGCCAATATCTACAAGGGTAAAATTACCCGCGTAGAGCCCAGCCTGGAAGCCGCATTTGTGGATTTTGGTGCTGATCGTCACGGTTTTCTGCCGTTAAAAGAAATTTCCAAGGAATACTTCAAAAAATCTCCCGGCCAGATCGAAGGCAAGGTCAACATCAAAGATGTGATCGCCGAAGGCCAGGAAGTGATTGTCCAGGTAGACAAAGAAGAACGCGGCAACAAAGGCGCAGCGCTGACCACCTATATTTCGCTGGCTGGCCGTTACCTGGTGCTGATGCCCAACAACGCCCGTGCCGGTGGTATTTCCCGCCGCATTGAAGGCGAAGAACGGGCCCAGCTTAAAGAAGCCATGAACCAGGTTCAGGTACCCAAGTCTATGGGTATCATTGTTCGCACCGCAGGCATTGGTCGCAACAGCGAAGAGCTGCAATGGGACCTGGATTACCTGGTACAGTTCTGGGAAGCCATTACCCAGGCCGCTGGCGAGCGTAAAGCACCTTTCCTGATTCATCAGGAAAGCAACGTGATTATCCGCGCCGTGCGCGATTACCTGCGTCAGGACATCGGCGAAGTGCTGATTGACGCCGCCGCCGTGCACGAAGACGTGCTGAATTTTGTGCGCGCCGTTATGCCTACCTTTGAAAACAAAATTAAACTGTACAGCGACGAAATCCCGCTGTTCAGCCGCTACCAAATCGAAGGCCAAATCGAAACCGCCTTCCAGCGTGAAGTAAAACTGCCGTCTGGCGGCTCTATCGTGATTGACCCGACCGAAGCGCTGGTGTCTATCGACATCAACTCCTCGCGGGCCACGAAAGGCCACGACATAGAAGAAACTGCGCTGCAAACCAACCTGGAAGCCGCTGAAGAAATCGGCCGCCAGCTACGTCTGCGGGATATGGGCGGCTTGATTGTTATCGACTTCATCGATATGACCCCGGCCCGTAACCAGCGCGAAGTAGAAAACAAAATGCGCGAAGCCCTGGAAATCGACCGCGCCCGTGTTCAGGTCGGCAAGATTTCCCGCTTTGGCTTGCTGGAAATGTCGCGCCAGCGTCTGCGTCCGTCACTGGGTGAAACCCGCAGCGAAGTCTGCCCGCGCTGTGAAGGCCAGGGCACCATTCGTGGTATCGAATCCCTGGCGCTGAGCATCATGCGCCTGATTTACGAAGAGTCTTCCAAAGACAAAACCGGCGAAGTACGTGCCGTTGTGCCGGTATCCGTGGCTACCTTCCTGCTGAACGAAAAGCGCAAGCAGCTGGCGACGATTGAAGCCAATCAGGAAGTGTCGATTGTTATCGTGCCGGTTCCGCAAATGGAAACCCCGCAATTTGAAATCATCCGCATGCGCGACGACGAAACCGGTTCCGAGCACGTATCCAGTCATCAGGTGGCTCATGAATACAGTGAGCGCGAAGAGGAAGTCGCTGACGTGACCGTGCAAGAAAAACCCGTGCGCGAACAGGCCGCCGTAAAATCCGTGCGCCCCACCGCGCCCGTGCCTGCGGCAACACCGGCAGCAGCACCCGCTAAAGCCGCAGCCGCAGCCGCAGCCGTGCAAGCCCGCGACGAAGGCATGTTCAGCCGTTTGGGCCGTAAAATTGCGCTTTTCTTCAACGGTGAAGAAGAAAGCCAGCCCGCTGCTGATAGCAGCAGTAGCCGCAATGCCAAACCGGCAGGCAATAGCGACAGCTCCAGGCAGCGCCCCGCGTCAAGCCGTAATGATCGCCAGGACCGTCGCAAAACCCGCGTCGCCCGTGACGACCAGCAAGACAGCCGCGGCCGTGGCGAACGTAGCAGCTCTGGCACTGGCTCTAGCTCTAGCTCTAGCTCTAGCTCCAGTAATCGTAACGACGATAGCCGAAGCACTCGCACCGACGACAGCCGCAGCCGCAGCAACCGCGGACGCGCTCGCAGTGAAGGTCGCAGCGAAGACAAAACCAACGCTGGCAGCCAGAACAGCAATGCTCAAAGCAGCAATACTCAAAGCAGCAATGCCCAGAGCAGCAATACTCAAAGCAGCAATGCCCAGAGCAGCAATTCACAGAGCAGCGGCGCCCAGAGCAACAATGTACAGAACGGCAACACCCAAAGCAGTGGCAACGACACACGCCGGGATGGTCGCCGCGACAACCAGAATCGCAGCCGCTCCAACCGCGATTCAACTCGTGACACAAGCCGCGATGGCAATAAACCAAACGCTGAACAAGCGGATCAGAAGCCTGCTATAGAGCAAAAAGCTGCAGAACTCCGCAGCTCAGGCCCTAACCCAAGCCCCAGCCCCAGCCCCAGCCCAAGCTATAACGACCAGAACGATGCGCAAAGCCCCGCAGTCGCAGGCAAAGCCGGTGGTGACGAAAAACGCCGCAGCAAGCCTCGCCGCAGCCGTGGCCGTGATGGTTCACCGGCAGAGAAACCGGTATCAAACCCGGCTAAGCGCAAGGCAGCTCGCAGTGAAATTCATCAGCAAGACACGCAGCCGGAAACCCGTGACGCAGAAGACCGCGCCAAAGCGAAGGCCAAGGCCAAGGCCGCTGAGAAGCCCGCAGATGCTCAGGTAGAGCCCTCAGCCGCCGCAACGCCTGCCGAGCAAGCAGCGCCGCAGGTTGCACAAAACCCGGCCGATGCATCGCCTGAAACAACCAGCGAGCAGCCTGTTGCAGCCAAGCCGGTGGAAAAAGCGCCGGAGCCAGAAGTAGCCAAAACCGCTGCGCCTGCATCCGAAGCGCCTGCTGAAGCAGCCCCGGAAAGCGCAACGGTTTCTGCGGCCAAAGCAGCACCTTCCAGAATAGATGCCTACAATGGCGGCACCCGAAAGGCGGCAGACAAGGCCGAAAAAGCCGACGCACCTGAGGTAGATAGCCCGAAGGTAGATAGCCCGAAGGTAGATAGCCCGAAGGTAGATAGCCCGGAGGTAGCGAGCCCAAAGCTGGATAGCGCGGAAGCTCAAAGCTCCACCGCTGAAACCATGACAGCCGATGCAGAGGACGAAAACGCGGATAAGCCAACCAAGCCAACCCGCAAGCGCACCCCTGCCCGCAAAGCCAAAGCGGCGAAAACAGAACCCGCTAACGAGCAAGAGCCGCAGCCCGCAAACAACGGCGCCAGCAACAGCAACGCCGCCACCGCTAAGGCCGACGTTGCTACAGAGCAGCCAACGGCAGCGCAGCCGGCAGCACAGGCAGCCGACGCAGCGCCCGAAACCCCGGCAGCACCAGTAGCACCGGGCCGGGCCTATAACGACCCACGTGAAGTACGTAAGCGCCAGCGCGCAGCGGACGCTGCCAAAAATGGCGGGAGCGAGTAAGTATGCTGAACGACGCTGACATTGAAGCCCTGGAAGAAATTCTGTTTGCAGAGCCCTGGGGTGAAGACGCAGTAGACTTCTTCGGCTTCCACGGTTTGGTGTGTGCCAGCGTTGTAGGACCGGTAGACTTCTCGGTAGACGAGTTGTTTCTGCTGGCCACAGGCGTTGACGCCCTTCCTGGCGGCAAGGTGCCAGACGTGTTCAGTCGCTGTGTGCAGAAACTGAGCGGTGCCATGGCCAACGCGCTGGATATGGGCCTGGCCCTGGAACTGCCCGAGCCCGAAGACGATGACCCCATGAACGCACTGGAAAACTGGTGCGCCGGGTTCATCGAAACCTTTATGGAACAGGAAGACGCCTGGATGGAAGCCTCCAGCGAAGAAGAAGTGGGCGATTTAATTCTGCCCATGCTGGCGCTGTCGGGCTTATTCGAAGATGAAGACTTCCAGAACGTGCGCGACAGCGAAACCCTGTCGACACAGATGGCAGAAGCGATCCCCGATTCGCTCACCGACCTGTACTTGCTGTTCCACGCGCCGGACTGATTCGGCGCGTTAATCGGCCAGAATTAAAACGCGATGGGTTGGTTGAAATGATGCCAGACGGGTGAAAGCCCTTCTGGCATTTTTTGTATGCGTCCCAGCTCTGCCCAAGGCGCCTTAGGCGTATGAAAGTCACTGCCCTGAGATGCCCACAATCCCTCGCTTTGGCAAAGCTGCGCCAGAAAGCTCACATCAGACGCCGTTTGGCCCGGACTGCACACCTCCATACCACGGCCAGCTGCACGGCGAAAATCCGCCACCAAGGCCCGCAGTTTGGTCGCGCTCAAGTCGTACTTACGCGGGTGCGCCAGCACCGCTATACCGCCAGCGTCGTTTACCCAGCGCACCACTTCTTCCAACTCCGGCCAATACGCTTTTACATCTCCCGGCTTGCCTGCGCCCAAGTGACGTTTGAAAGCCTGTGCGATATTCTTTACCACACCGGCATCCACTAACGCCTGGGCAAAATGCGGGCGCCCTGGCACATCGCCACCGGCGTGTTTGGTCGCGTGCTCTAGCAGATTATCAACCTTCAACCTGGCCAGACGCTCTACAATCACGCCGGCACGGGCGTGGCGATTGGCATTCTGCTGCTGCAATCGCGCCAGAAACTGCGGGTCATCTTCGGCAAAGTCCAGGCCTACAATATGAATGGTATGGCTTCTCCAGACGCAAGACAGTTCAACGCCGGAAATCAGCTCAATATTGTAATCCTGAGCGGCAAGGCGCGCCGACCCCAAGCCGTTAAGGGTATCGTGATCGGTTAATGCCAGATGGCTAACGCCCTTCTCATGCGCCCGGGCCAGCAAATCAGCGGGGCTTAGAGCGCCGTCTGAGGCAGTACTGTGGCAATGCAGGTCGATGCACAACGGTGATTGTTGCGGTATAGTCGCGTCATGCTGCTGAGTTGGCTGTTGCTGCATAATGGTCACAAGCATTCCTGATTACGGGGAAGGGTAAAAAACGAAAAGCGACCCACTATAACAGCCATCACCGATACGACCGAGCTTAAACACCGAACCTAAACGCCGAATCTAAACGAAGAGCGCTCCCTTATGTACTACGCTATTATCAGTGAAGACATCAATGACAGCCTGGCACTTCGCCAAAGCGCCCGCCCGGCTCACCTGGAGCGTTTGCAGGCACTGGCCAATGAAGGCCGCTTATTGGTCGCTGGCCCGCACCCGGCCATAGACACCAATGACCCAGGCAATGCCGGCTTCAGTGGCAGCTTGGTAATAGCCGAGTTTGAATCACTTGAACAAGCGCAAAGCTGGGCAGACGCAGACCCTTACGTCAGCGCCGGGGTTTACCAGCAGGTAAAGGTCAAACCGTTCAAACGGGTATTGCCCTAGTGCTCTGCAATAAATGTCGGATAAAAGTCGCCATGAGCGTTTGGTAGTCAACTACCCCGCCCTAAAGGACGGGGCTTGTAGAGAACACCCTGCAAGCCAGGTTGACCAGGGAAAGCGGTAGCCAACCCGCTACATTTATCACAGGTCGATAAGACCGACTCCGGAGTGCTTCCTCAGCTCCGGACCCTCGAAGACTGGGATCACGCTGGCGAAAGGTAAAGCGCCGAAGGTCCCGGTCGCCGCGCAAGCGGGAGCCGGTGATAGACATTCCCGAGGGGAGACGAATCGCAAGATTCGCGTCACAAGGCCCGTAAGGGCATTCATTGAAAGGAAAACGATGTCGGTCTTCGTACTGGATAGACGCAAGCAACCACTAATGCCATGCTCGGAAAAGCGCGCACGGCTTCTGCTCGGCCGTGGTCGAGCCGTGGTAGTGCGTGCGTATCCGTTTACGATCCGGCTGAAAGACCGTACCGGTGGCATCATACAGCCGGTCCGTATCAAGATCGATCCCGGCAGCAAAACCACCGGGATTGCAGTGGTTCGAGAAAGCGGCCAGAAGCAACACGCTCTGGCGTTAATGGAGTTGGCTCATCGCGGTCGCCAGATCAGCAAGTCTCTGGAGCAACGTCGGGCGTTTCGCCGGCGTCGTCGCAACCAGCTCAGGTACCGGGCACCCAGATTCCTGAATCGAACCAAGCCCAGGGGCTGGCTGGCCCCGAGCCTGCAACACCGGGTGGATACCACGAAAAACCTGGTGAATCGGCTTCGGTCTTTGGTGCCGGTTGAATTTATCAGCCAGGAACTGGTTCGATTCGACACGCAAAAGATGGAAAACCCGGAAGTCAGCGGTGTCGAATATCAGCAGGGCACCTTGCTCGGCTACGAGGTCCGCGAATACCTTCTGGAGAAGTGGGGGCGCGAATGCGCTTACTGCACCGACAAAGACACCCCTCTTCAAATTGAGCATATCGACCCAAAAGCCAACGGTGGTTCGAATCGCATCAGCAACCTGACATTGGCGTGCCGGCCGTGCAACCAGGAAAAGGACCGGAAGTCCCTGGTTTCATTCTTTGCCACATCAAAGCGGCTAAAGAACCATCAGGCCAGGCTGGATCGCATCCTCAAACAGTGCAAAAAGCCCTTAAGAGACGCTTCAGCGGTCAACTCCATCCGGTGGGCGCTGTATCAGACACTGAAGCAAACGGGCCTGTCTGTTGAAGTGGGTACCGGCGGCCGCACCAAGTTCAATCGTCAGCGACTGAACATGCCAAAGACTCACGCGCTGGATGCGGCTTGTGTCGGAGAAGTCGGGATCGTAGAGGGGTGGAACGTTCCAACCTTGGCGATCAAAGCCACTGGGCGCGGCAGCTATAAGCGCACACGCTTAACGAAGCACGGTTTCCCTCGTGGCTATCTGATGCGCCAGAAGAAAGTCCAAGGGTTTCAGACTGGCGACATGGTGCGAGCCATTGTGCCGACAGGCACGAAAGCTGGCACCTGGTTGGGTCGTGTGGCGGTTCGTAAAACCGGAAGCTTCAATATTCAGACAAACAGTGGCGCCATCCAGGGAATATCTCATCGCCACTGCGTTTTAACCCAACGAGCGGATGGCTACGGCTATCACATCCAACCCAACCAACCCAAGGAGGAGGGAGACAGGAAAAACGAGTCGCGCTAACGCACGACGCGCTATCCCTCCCCGACCTGAAGGACGGGGTATCCCGCGCAAAATGATGAATACACGCTTGATCGACAAAGCCAGTGTGCCAAAATTACGTTCTTATCCATTTTTTGTTCAAACAGAAACTTTCAGGAACCCCGCCCAGTGACCCCTTTTCGTCTGCTTGTTGTCCTCGTTTTTGTGTTCTCGTCTATTGCCGCGGCCCAGGCCAGAACGGTGTGGGTAGACGACAAAATCTACCTGCCGGTGCGCTCTGGCGCAGGCAGCCAGTTCCGGATCATTGAGAACGCCGTTCCCAGTGGCACCGCTATGGAGCTGTTGGAATCCGACCAGGATGGCTACAGCAAAGTACGCACCGCCAAAGGCACCGAGGGCTGGGTGTCCAGCCAGTATCTGAGCTCGACACCGATTGCCGCAACACAGCTCAAAAAGGCGCGTCAGGATCTGGAAACCGCACAGTCGGAAGTGCGCCAGATGCAAGACCTACTGGCAAACGTGACCGGTGAACGCGACAGCCTGCAAAATTCTGAAAGCAGCCTGGCTGACCGCTCGTCCGAACTTATGGCTGAACTCAAACGTATCAAGGATATTGCCGCCAACTCGATTAATCTTGAGCGCCGCAATGGCGAGTTGTTGGAAGAAAATCAAAAAATCCGTAATGAACTGGAAGTACTGACAGCTGAAAACGAACGCATGGCAGCCGGTAAAGAATCAGATTTCATGCTGCTCGGCGCCGGCTTGGTGCTAGGCGGTGTGTTGTTGGCACTGCTGATACCGATGCTAAAACCCACCCGTAAAAACGACAACTGGGCTTGACTGCTATGAGGGAATATTCAGAAAAGCGTGATTTTCATCGAATGCAGGTGAACACGGATATTGAAATTATAGACAGTAACGGCAATACCTTTGCCGGCGTGTGCCGTGACCTGAGCGCTTCGGGAATGCAGATTCTGGTTGCTCAGCGAATGGCTGTAGGCTCTGAGCTGCGCACCACCCTGCACCCCACCAGCGACAAGTTTCCGCCATTGAAAACCCTGTGCGAGGCGCTGCGCTGCGAGCCCGAAGGTGATGGTTTTTTGTTGGGTGTGAATATTGCTGAAGTGACTGGCTAGCGAGATAAGGAACCAAGATAGGGGACAGATTTGAAATCTGTCCCCGGTCCGAGAGAGCAAGATAGGGAACAGACTTGAAATCTGTCCCCGGTCCGAGAGAGCAAGATAGGGGACAGACTTCAAGTCTGTCCCCGGTCCAAAGAAGCAAGGGACAGATTTCAAATCTGTCCCCGATTAGTATGTCCCTGATTCGTAGTTTGCCAATCAGAACAGCGCTTTTTCCGACACAATAATGCCGTTGTTATCAGCGTACACAAAATGCCCCGGGTGGAAGATAACGCCACCAAAGGTCACGGCAATGTTCAGATCGCCAACATCACGTTTTTCAGTTTTGCGCGGGTGGGTTCCCAGCGCTTGCACGCCGAGAGCGGTTTTGGCGATCACGTCGGCGTCACGGATACAGCCATAAATAATCAGCCCGGCCCAACCGTTACTGGCCGCTTTTTCCGCCAGCATATCCCCCAGCAGCGCGTTACGCTTTGAACCACCACCGTCGACGACCATTACCCGGCCAAGGCCCGGTAAGCCTACCTGCTGCTTCACCATCGAGTTATCTTCAAAACACTTAACGGTAACAATCTCGCCGCCAAAGTTGTCGATGGCGCCAAAATTGCGAAACCCCGGTTCAACCACCTGTACTTCAGGAAATTCGTCGCACAGGTTAGGGGTTATGACCGTTCTTACCGTCAGGCCGTCAGCATCAGACACGTTCTTCTCGGACACAGCGTAATCACTCCTTTTATCAGCACCGGGAAATAGGGGACGGATTTGAAATCCGTCCCCGGTCGGTGGTTTAGGTTCCTCAGACACGATTTGTTCACTCCTTTTATCAGTGTGGGTCCGCTCTAACGTATCGTGATAGAACCAGACACGCCGCCTGCATCGATTGCGGGTGCAATGAATGCGATGCAGGCGGCGTCTGCTCATCAGTCTGGCTTCTGATCTGCTAGGAAAAACCAGGTATCCAGCACCGAATCCGGGTTCAGAGACACGCTGTCGATGCCCTGCTCCATCAGCCACTTGGCCAGGTCGGGGTGATCAGACGGGCCCTGCCCACAAATACCAATGTACTTACCGGCCTTGCGGCAGGCCTGAATGGCGCTCGACAAGAGCACTTTTACCGCGTCGTTACGCTCGTCAAACAGGTGGGCAACAATGCCGGAATCCCGGTCCAGGCCCAAAGTAAGCTGGGTAAGATCGTTAGAACCGATAGAAAAGCCGTCGAAGTGCTCCAAGAACTGATCCGCCAACAGCGCGTTACTGGGCAGCTCGCACATCATGATCATTCGCAGGCCATTCTCGCCCCGCTTCAGACCGTTCTCCGCCAGCAAATCCATAACCTGAGCCGCTTCGCCTACGGTGCGTACAAACGGAATCATCACCTCTACGTTGGTGAAGCCCATTTCGTTACGCACCCGCTTCATGGCACGGCATTCCAGCTCGAAACAGTCGCGGAAGGTTTCAGAGATGTAGCGCGATGCACCGCGGAACCCCAACATCGGGTTTTCTTCATCCGGCTCGTAAAGCGCGCCGCCAATCAGGTTGGCGTACTCGTTAGACTTAAAGTCTGACATGCGCACAATCACTTTCTTCGGTGCGAACGCCGCTGCCAGGGTGGAAATACCCTCCACCAGCTTGTCGACGTAAAAATCCACCGGCGAAGAGTAGCCGGAAATACGCTTGTCGACCGTCTGCTGAATATCCCGCGGCAGAGTGTCGTAGTTCAACAGCGCTTTTGGGTGAACACCAATCATCCGGTTGATGATAAATTCCAGACGGGCCAGGCCAACGCCTTCGTTTGGCAGCGCCTGGAAATCAAAAGCACGGTCCGGGTTGCCCACGTTCATCATAATCTTGAACGGAATATTGGGCATGGATTCTATGGTATTTTCGCGCAGTTCAAAGTCCAGCGCACCCTCATAAATAAACCCGGTGTCGCCTTCAGCGCATGAAACCGTCACTTCCTGGCCGTTGTTCAGCAATTCGGTGGCATCGCCACAGCCAACCACCGCAGGAATACCCAGTTCACGGGCAATAATGGCCGCGTGGCAGGTACGGCCACCACGATCGGTGACTATGGCGGAAGCACGCTTCATCACCGGTTCCCAATCCGGGTCGGTCATGTCGGTGACCAGTACATCGCCGTCTTGCACCTTGTCCATTTCATTGATGCTGGTGATGATTTTCACCGGGCCAGCACCAATCTTGTGGCCAATGCTGCGGCCTTCCACCAGCACATTGCCGGTTTCTTTCAGCAGGTAGCGCTCCATCACGTTGGCAGACGCGCGGCTTTTTACGGTTTCCGGACGCGCCTGCACAATGTAAATTCGGCCGTCGTCGCCGTCTTTGGCCCACTCGATGTCCATCGGGCGCTGGTAGTGATTTTCAATAATCATCGCCTGTTTGGCCAGCTCTTCCACTTCCGCATCGGTAATGCAGAAGCGGCCACGTTCGGCGGCATCCACCTTCACGGTTTCCACAAACTCACCTTCTTCAGGATTTGTGTGGTAAATCATTTTGATGGCTTTGCTGCCCAGGTTACGGCGTAGCACCGCAGGGCGGCCAGCGGTCAGCGTGGACTTGTGCACGTAAAATTCGTCAGGGTTCACTGCGCCCTGCACCACGGTTTCGCCCAGCCCGTAAGAGCCGGTGATAAACACCACACCGCGGAAACCGGATTCGGTGTCCAGAGTAAACATAACGCCGCTGGAGGCCGTCTCACTGCGCACCATTTTCTGGATGCCTGCCGACAGGGCAACCAGTTTGTGGTCGAAGCCATGGTGAACACGGTACGAAATCGCGCGGTCGTTAAACAAAGAGGCAAACACTTCTTTCACCGACGTGCGAATCTTGTCCAGACCCACCACATTCAGGAAGGTTTCCTGCTGGCCCGCAAAAGAGGCGTCTGGCAGGTCTTCCGCAGTGGCGGAGGAGCGCACCGCAACCGCCATTTTAGGGTTGCCGTTCTGTAGCTGGGCATAAGCTTCAGCTAGCACATTATCCAGCACTGCGGGGAAAGGCGTATCAATCACCCATTGGCGGATCTTCGCGCCAACGCGGGCCAGTTCGTTAACGTCGTTAACGTCGAGCGCGTCCAGGGTTTCGTCAATTTTGTCTTTCAGGCCATCGGTCGCCAGAAACTCACGGTAGGCATGAGAGGTCGTCGCGAACCCGCCCGGCACAGTCACGCCAGCATTGGCGAGATTACTGATCATTTCACCGAGGGAAGCGTTTTTACCGCCTACCCGGTCCACATCAGACATTCCCAGGTGTTCAAACCAAATGATGTAATCGTGCAAAATGCATCTCCCTTGAGTCGGTTTCGCGGAGTGTCGAATTTGGGGTGTCGAATTTGGAGCGTTCAATGTGGTGCGTTTAATTTGGAGTGTATAATACTGGAAATTGTGGCAATTACCTAGGGAACCGCTCCAACATGAAACGCACCGCATTCTTTCTGTCAGACGGAACAGGCCTGACTGCCGAAGGGCTAGGACACGCGCTGCTGGCTCAGTTCGAGAAAATCGACTTTGAACGCATCACCGTTCCTTACATTGATGACGAGAACAAAGCCCACGAAATTGTGGAGCGCATCAACCTTGCCGCTGAAAACGACGATGCCCGTCCACTGGTATTCGACACCATTGTAAACAGCGATATCCGCACAATTGTGTCTACCGCAAACGGCTTTATGGTGGATATATTCGGAACGTTTTTAAACCCGCTGGAACAGGAACTGCAGTCTGCATCTTCCTACACCGTGGGCAAATCACACTCCATTGTGAACGGCGACAATTACGAACGCCGTATAAACGCAGTGAACTTTGCACTGGATAACGACGACGGCGCGCGCATTCGCCATTACGACGAAGCCGACCTGATTCTGGTGGGCGCATCCCGCAGCGGCAAAACACCCACCTGTTTGTATCTGGCCCTGCAATACGGCGTGAAAGCGGCCAATTACCCGATCACCGAAGAAGACCTGACAGACCAGCAGCTACCGAAGGCACTGCGGCCCCACAAACAGAAAGTGTTCGGCCTCACCATCGAGCCGGAACGGCTGGCCACCATTCGCAACGAACGCAAACCAAACTCCCGCTACGCGTCCATCAGCCAATGCATGCATGAAATTGAGGAAATAGAGCTGATCTACCGCCGCGAGCGCGTGCCGTATCTAAACACCACGGCTTACTCGGTGGAAGAAATATCGACCCGCATTATGGTAGCAACCGGGCTCAAACGAAATCGCTGAGCCCGGATTGCTTGTTTGCTAAAACCCGCCTTACAGCTCCTGAATAGCCAGGCCCAACTGCTCTACCAGCGCGCGATTGTCGGCGCTGGTGACCACCGCAGTGCTGGCTTTTTCTGGCGCCAGCCAATCTGCAGCCACCCGTTTCAGGTCGTCAATCGTGGTAGCAAGAACCCGCTCGCGGAAACGCCCACGCTGCTCGGCGCTGCGGCCAAACAATGCACTGTGAAACGCATGGCGCGCTGCGCCGGCCGGCGAGTGGGGTTTGTCCAGCTGGCCGATCACGCCCAGAATAGACTCTTCCAAATCTTGATAGCTGTGATCGGTTTCCACCAACCACTCCAGAGCCTTGTCAAAATCCGCCAGGGTATCGGCCAGGCGCGGGTCGCGGTAAGAGAAGAACTTGAAAGTGCCGTTCACGCTGTCCTGCGCTGCACCGCCGCCATAAGCACCGCCTTTCTCGCGGATGGCACGGTGCAAATAACCGTTACGCAAGAATCCGCCCAGCACCGTCAACGCGGCCGCATCCGGGTGATCAACCGCCACGGTGGGATAGGCCTTGGCGCAGAAGTTCACCTGGGTTGAAGTCAGCCAGGCTTCATGGGTGGTGTAATTCACCGGCTCCATGCGCCACGCGCTGCTCGGTGCAGACTCCGCGTTTTGCCACAGGCCTTTCACATCGTCCAGCATCGGCTGCAGTTGCTCGTCTTCACCAATCAACAGGAATTGGCGGCTTTGCTTGCCAACCTTCTGATGCAAATCCGCCAGTTTCTGGCAGAACGCCTTCAGCTCAGCCGGCTCTTTCAGGGATTTATCCAATGATTTGGTGCGGCGAATGGCTTCCAGCCCGCCCAGACGGAAACTCAACCAAGCGCCCGGGCTCATACCCTGGGCCGCGGCGCTCATGGCCAACGCATGGCCACTGCCGGTAACGGCTTGTTCACGGCGGGCACGCATCTGGGCAATAATTTCCGCAATGCGGCCGGTTTCATCAAAACGGGCGTTGCTGTAAACGTCTTTCAGCAAACGAGCAAGGGCATCGCTGTTGCGCGCCAGAGCCTTGCCGCTAAACACCAGGTAGCCGGACATATCCTGCACGTTGTCAATTTTGCCCTTGCTAACAAAGCTGGCGGAAATGCCACCGGTTTCCGCAGAAATACGGTCCTGCATCTGCAGGTAATCCAGCTCACCACAGCCCACTTCTGAAATCAGCGTTGTGTAATAAAGCATGAGCGCCAGCTCTTCTTCATTCAAAGACGGCAGTGGCAATACCACCTGCTGATACACCAGTCCGTTGGTGCCGCGGGCATAGACCGTGGCCGACAGGTCGCCATCAAAACGACCTTCGGGCTCTGGCATCTGCAGGGGCACATCGGTCAAATCCACCTTCGGCAGAATGGAATCGTCGTCTTTGCGGGTTTGGCGCTCTTCCAGGGCTTGGGCGCGCTCAACGATCTGTGCGGTTTCTTCGTCGCTCAGCTTGGCTTTGCGCTGGGCCAGAGCCCCACGGATAGATTCCGTACGCAGGCCTTCCAGCTTGTCGTCCGGGCGCAGGGTCAAGGTTACCCGGTGCGGGTTGTCCAGCAACTTGCGACGAATCAGGTTCGGCACAAACTGCGGGTCCTGAATTTTCTCCCGCAGGCGCGCCAGAACCGGCTCCAGATCCAGCAGATCCACCGGGTCACCGCCGTGTACCATCGGCGAAATGGCGGACATAATCAGCTGCAAACCGTAGGGGAAACCGTCACCGGAAATTTCACGCTGATGCAGTTCCAACTGGTGCAAAATCGCTTCCAGCCGCTCGCTGCTAACGCCGTCTTCAACAACCTTCTTCAAGGTATCTTCAATCAGCTGCTCAAGCGCTTGCTGCTGCTCCGGCTCGCTGCCTTCGATACCGCACACGAAGGTCATTTCACGATTGGAATCTTCCAACCCACACAAAGGCGAAGGCGCCTGGCCCAGTTCGGTGGTTTCCAAAACACGCATCAGCGGTGACGCGCTGTTATCCAGCAGCACCGACGACAACAACTGGCCTTCCAGATTTTCTTCCAGATCAAAACTGTGGCCCAGCAACCAGCCCATCACAATGTGGGTCTTGGCTTGGGTTGGTTCGCCCTCGTTCACCGCATAAGCCTGCTCTACCCGCAGCGGCGCAAACATGCGCTTCTCATCGTAAACAGGCAGTTTTACATCCAGCTTGTCAAAACGCTTGAGCACCAGCTCTTCGAAGCGCTCCTGGTGCTCAACAGCCGGAATATTGCCGTAGGTCGCAAAAATCGCGTTGCTGGGGTGGTAATGGTGCTTGTAGAACGCCAACAGATCGTCATAGGACAAATCGGTAATGTGATCCGGCTCGCCACCGCTGTTGTAATGGTAAGTGGTGGTGGGAAACAGATGGCTGGACAGGTTCTGCCACAGCTGAGACGTGGCCGAACTCATAGCGCCTTTCATCTCGTTGTACACCACACCGCGGTAGACCAAATCGCTGGTCGGATCTTCCGGCTTGTCGAACTCCAGGCGATGGCCTTCCTGGGCAAAATCCAGTTTATCCAGCTTGGAAAAAAACACCGAATCCAGATACACGTCCAGCAAGTTGTCAAAATCCTTGCGGTTCATGCTGGCAAATGGATAGGCGGTCCAGTCGCTGCTGGTGAACGCGTTCATAAAGGTATTCAGCGAACGGCGAATCATCATAAAGAACGGATCCCGCACCGGATAACGCTCGCTGCCGCACAGTGCGGTATGCTCCAGAATGTGAGCCACGCCGGATGAGTCCATCGGAAACGTACGCAAAGCCACAAAGAACACGTTTTCGTCGTTGTCTGCAGCCATGTGCAAGTGGCGCGCGCCCGTTCTTATATGGCGGTATTCTTCAACATCCAGATTCAGGGTGCCGATGTGGTGGGAACGGATTTTTTCAAACGCCGGGTGCATTGCGTTGTCAGATGTTGCAGCCATTCAAACTGTCCTGTTGTTGACTCTATAGTTGACTCGAGAGACGAATCGAGAGATGAACCAATTATGGGTTGCGCGGTAAAATCGTTACACGCTGGCACTGTTGCAAGGTGATGCGTTATACACAGATACGATGTAAGAAGCGCAAAGGTACAGGGTAACACGGGTTATCCGTTATCATGCAGCACACCCGGTGCAACAAGGTAATTGCTATCACTATGAGCACAATAGAAAATACCCCCGGCAACCACGCAGATTCACAAGCCCCAAAACCGTCCCCGGCACTGAGCACCAGCCAGGCGCCTGGCGACCCGGTTCCAGCCCGTGAGGTGGCCGCTTACTGGGATGAACGCAGGCGCTACCTGAAAAGCATTCGCAAAACGCCGGCTGTGCGCAATCACTACTGGCGAGCCATGGCGGTTTATCTGTTGCGACGGGTATTGTGGTCATTCGGATTTTTTCCAGTGTTTTTCGCCTTCTGGATTCCGCTGGTGCTGGCCCAATTTAATCCGGTTGTGCTGGCCAACGATATGATTGCGCTGCTGCAGGACTTCACCGGCAGCAATCCAGAACTTCAGGCCAACACCCTCAGCACCCTGGTGATCGCCTGGGCGTCTATCGGCGGCTTTTTTTTGATCTTTGATTTTGTACTGTCGCCGTTCCGTTCGCCCTATGAATACGAAGCCGACGTATACATGCGCGCCTGGGAGCATCAATACAGCGCACCGAATTCTTTAGCCATGGCGTCAGTCAGCGCGTCAGCCATTACATCGCCAAACACATTATCTAACACTACGGAAGCTTCATGAATCACCTGTTTGTAGACAACCTCACCGTCATCGACTTCGCCTACCTGGACGCAACCCGCGGCTTAGTGGGTGAAAGCTGGATTGCCGACATTGTTCTGGGCGGCGAGCTGGACGAACAGGGCATGGTGTTCGATTTTTCACACGTCAAACGTGTGATCAAGCAGGTGATCGACGCCCAGGTAGACCACCGCCTGGTAGTACCAAAAGACCACCCGGGATTGCTGCGCAATGACCAAACCCCTCATCACTTTGTATGGCCGCTCACCAACGGCGAACAGATCGCCCATACCGGCCCGGATGAAGCCGTGCTGTGGCTGGCCGGCGACACCGTCACCAAAGCGGCTGTTGCCACCCTGCTGGAACACGAACTGAAGACTGTACTGCCGAACAACGTGATTTCCGTAGACGTACACCTACGCGAAGAAGTGCTTGAAGGGCCTTACTACCATTATGTGCACGGCCTTAAGAAACACCTGGGCAACTGCCAGCGCATCGCCCACGGCCATCGTTCGCCCATTTGCATCCACCGCAACGAACAACGCGACACCGCCCTGGAAGCCCTCTGGGCAGAACTCTGGAAAGACATCTACGTAGGCACCGAAGAAGACATCAGCCGCCGCTTTGTGGACGACAAGGGCGCCGAATACATCCACTTCGAATACGAAGCCAACCAGGGCGAATTCGCCCTGACCCTGCCCGCCAGCCGCGTATACATGATGGACACAGACACCACAGTGGAACTGATCGCCGGGCACATCGCCGATCAGCTGAAGCAGGAGTTTCCTGAGGATTCCATTCGGGTGAAGGCGTATGAAGGTGTTGGGAAAGGGGGCATGGCGTCGCGATGAGCCAGACGGGAACAGCCAGACGGGGACGGATTTGAAATCCGTCCCCTTTTAGATAGAAGCCTGGGGACAGATTTGAAATCTGTCCCCTTCAAGCTTGACCCCATATTACAGGCACAAAAAAACCACCCGCAGGTGGTTTTTTTGATGGCTTGCCGGTGGACTAAACCTGCAAGCCGTATTGGCGTCCCCTAGGGGGTTCGAACCCCTGTTGCCGCCGTGAAAGGGCGGAGTCCTAGGCCGCTAGACGAAGGGGACTAGAAAAAATTGGTGGAGCCAGACGGGATCGAACCGTCGACCTCAACACTGCCAGTGTTGCGCTCTCCCAGCTGAGCTATGGCCCCCAACGGATGCGTATATTAAGGATCGACCCCTGAGCCGTCAACCCTTTTCTGTCACTTTTTTCAGGTGTGTCAAAAACCGCCGGCATCCCTGCCGCTCGCGTTTAATAATTAAACAAATAGCGCTTACCGATTGAACAGATTGATTATTCAGCAATCAACGCAGCGTATTCTTTCTCTACCTTTTTGGTTTCCTTCTTGGAAAACCCACCCAAAATTTCCAACGCATGGCGCAAACGCGCACGGGTCATGTCTGGCCCCAACTGTTCCATAGAGTCCATCACCGACCAGGAATTCGGCGTACCGGCAATCGCCACGAACACAGCGAACATGAAATCGCCCATTTTCAGGTCCATCGCCTTGGCCAGGAACTTCACATCGGCAAATATGTTGTCTTTACTCCAGTGGCGCTGAGCCTCCAGGTGCCACAATGTGAACTGCAGTACCCGCTTCACCTGCCCTTCTTCCAATTTGTTGTGGGCGAAGCTCTCTGGCGTCAACGGCAACATGCCGCTGAACATGAACTGGGCCATCGGTGCCACATCCGAGAACACGTCGGCACGGCCCTTCACAAACGGCACCAGCGCCGCCAAATCGTTCTGATTGAACCACCACTGAGTCATTCGCTGCAGAAACTGCTCGTCGCTGAGCTCTTCCCGCAGCCACAGGCCGTTCAGCCAGCGCAGTTTCTCGACATCAAACACCGGGCCACCCAGCGACACTCGCTGAATGTCAAAATGACTGATCATCTCGTCCAGAGTGAACTTCTCGCGCTCATCCGGCATCGACCAGCCCATGCGGCCCAGATAATTGGTCACCGCTTCCGGCAAAAAGCCCATCCGCTCATAGAAATTGATGCTGGTAGGATTCTTGCGTTTGGACAGCTTGCTCTTGTCCGGGTTACGCAGCAGCGGCAAGTGACACAGCACCGGCATGTCCCAACCGAAATACTCATACAGCAGCTTGTGCTTGGGCGCCGAGTTAATCCACTCCTCACCACGCAGCACGTGGGTGATTTCCATCAGGTGATCGTCCACCACGTTCGCCAGGTGGTACGTAGGCATGCCGTCAGACTTCAACAGAATCTGGCAGTCCACCTGAGCCCAGTCGATTTCGATAGTGCCGCGCAACATATCGGCAATTTCGCACACGCCTTCGTCGGGCACCTTCATGCGAATGACATAGGAATCGCCCGCTTCCCGGCGACGATGCACCTCTTCCGGTGACAACTCCAGATTGCCCTTAATACCCGGATTCAGGCCCGCGGCCTTGCGCTCTTCACGGATCACATCCAGCTCTTCAGGCGTACGAAAGCAATAGAACGCGTGGCCGGCCGTAACCAGGTCTTCCGCGTACTGGGCGTAAGAATCCTTGCGCTCCGATTGGCGATAAGGGCCGTGGGGGCCACCCACATCGGGGCCTTCATCCCAGTTCAAGCCAAGCCAGCGCAGCGCGGTCAGAATTTCCTGTTCGGATTCCGGTGTGCTGCGGGCCTGGTCGGTGTCTTCAATGCGCAGAATAAACTGGCCACCGTGCTGGCGCGCAAAACACAGGTTGAACAAAGCCACGTAAGCGGTGCCAACGTGCGGATCGCCGGTGGGCGACGGGGCAATTCGGGTACGTACTAAAGTCATGGGTGGTTCCTGAAATAAGTTCCCGAGAATAGCCTGGGAATAAGAGCATTATAACGGCCAAACCGGCAAACCGCATTGCCACCAACGCTTTCGCTTCAGCTTACATTTGCATTGCACCCCGTTAATGCAATATTATAACATTTCTAAAGCAAGCGACGACTCACCCGCACCCACTCTAATAAATCTGAATGGAACACCAAGCCATGAACACCCAACTGCGCCTGCCCCGTGCCGCTTTTATGACCGGCCTGCTAACACTCGCCGCTGCCCTGCCCGCAGCCGCCGAAACAAACATAGTCACGTCCATCAAACCGCTGGAACTGCTGGTACGCGCCGTGGCCACCGATGACGTCACCATTACCAGCCTTGTCGCTCCAGGCGGCAGCCCGCACAACTACACACTGCGCCCGTCCCAACGTCGCGCCCTGGAGCAGGCCGATGCCATCTTCTGGGTAGGGCCGGAGGTGGAAAGCTTTCTTACCCGCCTACTGGCCAATAACGAATTCAGCGGCAGAACCCATCAACTGATGGGCCAGACGGACAGCCACAATGAAGAAGCTCCCCACGCCGACGATGATCAGAGCCGTGAGCACAATCACGACCATGACACGGGTGACGACCCACACATTTGGGTAGACCCACAACTCGCCCTTGAAATGGCCCGCTCCATTGCACAAACACTGTCAAAACTGGACAGCACCAACGCCCAGGCCATACAGCAAAACCTGCAAGCCTTTGAACAACGCCTGAATGCCCGCGAAGTCAGCATCCGCGAACAACTCAAACCGCTGCAAAACCGGAAACTGTTTTCCTACCACAGCGCCTTCACCCGCTTCGCCGAACACTACGGCCTGCAACTGCAAGGCGTACTCACACTAAACCCGGCACTCAGCCCCGGCGCCAAACACATCGCCGAAGTACAAAACCAGCTAAAACAAGCCGGCAGCGCCTGCCTACTCACCGAACCCCAATTCAACACCCAATGGTGGGAAAGCATCACCGATGGCCTGGACATCACCTTCAGCACCTGGGACCCACTGGCCACAGACATACCCGCCACGCCCGAAGGCTATGAGCAGTTCCAACAAAGCATCGCCGATGCCGTGCTGAACTGCCACTAGGGATGGGGCCAGGGGACGGATTTCAAATCCGTCCCCGTCTTACGCATTAAGCTCTACCTCGGGGACAGATTTGAAATCTGTCCCCACTTTGTCCGTCCCCGCTTTGTCAGTCCGTCCCCGCTCCTTCGGGACAGATTTCAAATCTGTCCCGGCATTACGCTTTATGAGAAACTGCTCCCCCAAAAAGGAGCCTCAGCCATGCCCGATCACAGCCCATCACCCAATCACCACCCCGCCACCCGCATTATTCACAACCGGCGCCATCGGGACCAGCAAGGCAGCCCTTACTCGCCGGTATACAACACCACCACCTATCGGTTCGACACCACCGCCGAACAACTGGCCGTGGTCAAAGGTGAAAACGACGGCAACCTGTACACCCGCTGGGGCACCAATCCCACCATTAAAGAGCTGGAGCAGGGCCTGGCGCAGCTGGAATCAGCACAGGCTGGATTGGCGTTTGCCTCCGGTATGGCGGCCATTTCCGCCACCCTATTTGCCCATGGCCGCAACGGCATCGTATGCGTGGGCGATCTGTACGGCGGCACCCAGGAACTGCTGGTGAATCATTTTGAGCCCCTGGGCATTCCCGTCACCTTCCTGCTGAACCAACAGCTGGCTGAACTGGAACAGCACCTAACCGAACCCGGAATGCTGGTGTACTGCGAAACCCCGGCCAACCCGACCATGGCCATATTAGACATCGCCGACCTGGCCCGCCGTGCTCACGCCAAGGGCGCCTTATTGGCCGTCGACAACACCTTCGCCAGCCCCATTAACCAGCGCCCGCTGGAACTGGGCGCCGACCTGGTCATGCACAGCGCCACAAAATATCTGGCCGGCCACAGCGACTTAACCGCCGGTGCCTTTATGGCCAGCGCCGAACTTGCCAAACCCGTCGCCGCCTGGCGCAAAAGCCTGGGCCAGATACTGGCACCGGAAATGGCCGCATTACTGTCGCGCAGCCTGCGCACCCTGCATGTCCGAGTCCGCCAGCACAACGAAAACGCCATGGCCGTCGCCATTGCCATGGAAAAACACCCGAAAGTCAGCCGCGTACTCTACCCCGGCCTGCCAGATTTCCCCGGCCACCAACTCGCCAAACAACAAATGCACGGCTTCGGCGGCATGCTCAGCATTGACGTGGTCGGCGGCGGAAAAGCTGCAGAATGTGTCGAAGACCACCTGCAAGTCTTCCTGCTAGCCACCAGCCTCGGCGGCGTAGAAAGCCTGGTCAGCCAACCAATCGCCACCAGCCACTACCGCCTGACGCCCGAAGACCGGGCACAAAGGGGAATCAGCGATGGCTTACTGCGATTGTCAGTGGGGCTTGAGGATGCGGGGGATTTGATTGCAGATTTAGAACAAGCGCTGGATAGTTTAGCGGACTAGCTGCGGCACTCCCGGGGACGGATTTCAAATCCGTCCCCTCTAGATTTTCCTGCTAAGAGCCCCATTACGCTGATATCCTCATCCAGCGCGTCCCAATGAATGCCATGTACACTCAATTCAAAACCTTGCCGGCTCACTGGGTCCGCGTGCAGAAGGCTTGGAAACCATGCCAAAGGTGCACCGATAGTTCGCGCATCCGACAGCATTACCCAAAGGTTGTCTTCATCAAACCAGACTTTTTCAGGCGAAATAGTCATGCCATGCATCCTTGTTGCCGGTTGCCAGGGACAGACTTTAAGTCTGTCCCTGGCTTAAAAGACGGGGGCAGATTAAAAATCTGTTCCGGTTTTATCCAATTTGTTAGCCAGCCACTCCATTAATTGCCTCCAGCACCTCGTAAACATTTGTATACGGGGTCAACCGGTAAGGCAGTTCGACGTCAGATGCAGGACAACCTGCCTGCGCTTGCTTATTAATACGTCGAGCTCGTCTTTTCGCATTTTCAATCCGGTCTCTAGTTATCAACTCATCCGCCACTTGGGCTTCGCCCTTTTGATAGTTACTAAACCCGATTTCTCGAAAAGCAGATTTGAATGCCACCGTACCAGTCAAATCATCACAACTATTTGCAGGCTGGCTGGTTTCCGTAAGATGAAGCAGTAGCCAATACTCAAAACAAACATTGGAAAGTGCAACATTTACACCATTTTTTTTGGCCTTCAACCAAGCTTGTCCGTGATTATCATCGGAGTATTTGGCCGGTGACTCACGGTCGTACATTACCCACACCTGATCTTTCTTAAAATCCAGTGACTTCGAAAACGTAACAGCCTCATTTACCAACTGTTTTGGCGTATTCTTAACGGTATCCTGTAGGGTTACCGGCTTTTCTGCATCTTTTAACCGCGCGCAGGCCGGATAAAACGTCTTTATGTACGCCCGAATATAGTTGGGCTCTGTTTTTCCCTTCGCAAAAAATATACACCCTCGACTTCACCGGCCTGACAGATCCCTTGCGTTGTCTAGGCATCCCTTACTCCGTATTCCCAACAGACTCAAATAATTCGATCACCTTAGTGGCGTCTATCGCGGGCAGCCCACCAAGCCGGCCTTCGTCGTACCATTTTGCAAAGGGGCTTGTTGACTTCAAACCAGAGTCGAACTCGTCCAGAGAAACCAACTCTGTCGCGCCGTCTTTCTTCTCGGCTAACCACAACTGATCTTTCCGCATTTTTGAGGAGTCCATTAAGTCCAGGTTGTGCGTTGTAAATAACAGCTGAGCATGCTGACGATTTACCTTTGGGTTGTTAAACAAACTAACCACTAACTCCGAAACATGAGGGTGTAAACTTGCTTCAAGTTCATCCCAAACCAACACGCTTCCGTTCTTAAATACTTGCAGTAACAGCGGCAAAACGTTGAAAAGCGTTTGCGTTCCATGAGACTCATCAGATTCTGAAAACAACTCCTGACCGCCTTCTTCAGTCTGATGCTCAAAATAAGGCTCCAGTGAAAAATCTTCTAGAATCCTGTTTTTAATAGCTTCTGGTAGATTTTTTGGAAAACGCTCTAGCAAATCATCTCTAGATTGCTTTTTAATTAGAACCCGGCTGATGCCTGTATCCACGGCAGACAAAAAATCTGCAACTTGTTTAACAATCTGCTCGTCTTTACGCCATGTGGGTCGGGTGGGCCGACTGTTTGACCCCGGAA